>Ga0335085_10001229_pt1 | contig 57662 bp, 48 predicted proteins | sample Lox_Sample_45_FD_206712 | JGI IMG/M metagenome (GOLD analysis project Ga0335085, IMG submission 206712) | Soil microbial communities from Loxahatchee National Wildlife Refuge, Florida, United States - Lox_Sample_4.5 | ecosystem: Environmental > Terrestrial > Soil > Wetlands | place: USA...
ATCAGGGTCACTTCACGCACCATAATCACGCCAGCGTCGCTACGCTCCGAACGTGACCAGCATGCCGTCGGAACGAGTGACCGGGATCAAATCGGAATCACTGTCCACCTTCATCGGAATCAGCAGCGTTCAGATTGATTTATGAAGGTGAACTGCTTTCGGCGAACAATTCGGATAAAAAGGCTGCGAACAAAAACAAGCACGCCATCCGAAAACAGCTTCATATCCAGCTTAAACAACTGTGGGAGACCGAAAGAATACTCAAACGTATCACGCGTGATATGGTAATCGGCAAGTCCTACAGCACAGAGAATCCGATACGCCCGTATGAAGGGCTGAATCATATCGCAAAGCAGTTCGAGAAATCTGGCCATGGCTTCGTGCCATTAGTCGGGGTCGGCTACCCCAACGTAGGGGTACCCGATGTCTCCTCAATATGTTCCTTAGACATTCTTTTCTTGAGGCATGAGCCTCCGGGTGCGATAGTACATGGAGGAGATATCGATAACAGACTCAAAATCCTCTTTGACGGCCTCAGAGTTCCACATGACGGCAGCGAGATACCAGTCCCGCCCGAGCACGACGAACAGCCAATGTATTGCTTGCTTCGCGACGACAGTCTGATATCCGACGTTAAGGTAACAACGGATTTACTGTTGAGGCCGACGCCGAGCCCAAGCGATGTCTTGCTGGTGATAGAGGTTTCAATGAGACGCAGCGATCTTATCTCACCGGGTACGTTGTAAACGGATTCGGTTGTTACTTGTTATCTTTTCCCGCCCGCCACCCGTTATTATAGCTGGATATGCCTACATAGTCAACTGCAAATGTAACGTCGTGGTGTATTCGACTTCGCGGGCCGCAGTTCCGAAGAAAAGAATCGGAAAGGAGATGTGACAGGATGGACAAAATCAAAAAAGCGAAATCGAAGGTTAAGTCGCCTTTGACTGAGCAATTGCACGAACTTGTGCATAAATATGATCGGCTCCTTGATTATCTCGCAATGTGGCCTCTCGTACGGCGTTCCAATGGTCCAAGCGGTCCTGCGGAAGTAGACCCTTTTCCTTCAGGCACTCCATTAAAGCATCCACGCCTGCAATGATCTTGATGTTGGCTTCGTATTGTTTGCAAAGGGCGACTGCCAGAACCTGCACGGATTGGCCAATATCTTCGTTTGTGGTCAAATCTTGCCTCCCTCGCTTGATTCGATTCCGCACGAATATATAGCATCGTCGCTCAAAAAGAAACTGATTTACGCGGCGGCTGCAGTTTCCTTTCGGGTGAGCCGCACAATGTCTGCAACGTCCCACAGGCGGAACGAGAGTCCCGCTTCCATCGCGGGTGAGACGCGCAACGTTTGGTGAATCTTGCAGAAGTTGTAATGCACGGTGTAGAGCGCAACCATATGACGGAGATTCTCTACCTTTTTGCTGAAACCGTTCGTGAGCCGGGTAAATCGGCGCATGGTCATCCGCATCGTGAGGTTTTGCCGTTCGATGTAGGACGTAGAGACGTGCTTGCGAGCGGGATTGCCGCTAATGGTTGCGGCTTGCGCGCCGATGCAAATGGGCGGACTGTATCGCCGGTCTTCAACATCGGCAGGAATTCCGAACACCTTATGCAGAGTTGCATAGTCAACATCCAATCCGAACGCACCTTCAACCGCAACCAAGTAGGCTCGCAGACCGTCCGTGGTGAGTTGAATCCGGCTGGTGATGCGGCTCGCCAAATCTTCCATGAACGCACAAGCGGACGGAACGTCACGGCGTGCGACAAGGTAGGACACGTTCAACTTTGTGTCTGCGTCGATGCCTACCCACGTCCACACGTCACCGTAACCGAACTGGCCTTTCTTGTTCTCGGGAACATTCTTTTCCTTCGCATAGCAGAAGTTCCAAATCTCATCGCATTGAACCCGCTTGCATTTCAGATTGCGCACGGTTCGATTGTGAAACTCCGCGCACGCGGCCCCGATACTCTCCAGAAGGGAAATGATTGTTCCCTTCGCTACGCCGGTCATCCGGCTGGTGGCTCGAATCGAATCACCCTCAACTAAGGCACTCACAACCGCAACTTGCTTCTCGAAAGGTAGTCTGTTCATGTCTGGAATTATGCTTGAACGTGCAAGCAATGTCAAGCCTTTTTTTCAAGTTTCCACAGGAAAAATGCGGTATGCTTTCCCGTACCACAGACCACCGTTTCTGCCCAAGCCGGGACGACTGCTAAAGAGGAAACCCGTGACCATAGCAGCGGGGTTTTGTTTCAATAACAATGACGGGATTCTTCTTTGCGCAGACACAGAACAGACCGTAGGTGAGTTCAAACTCACGGATTCCAAAATACTCACGGCTGACCTGTGCGGTAAGGCTCACGTTGCGTTCGCGATTGCGGGAGATGTTGCACACGCCACGATGTGCGTCCAAGAGATCATCGAAGAGTTAGGCAACCAACCGTCCCTCACTACAGCAAGCATCATAGGGACAATCAAGAAGCGAATCCGGTATACCTATAAGGAACTAATCTATCCTCATCCGGGTTGGCAGTCGGGCCAAGGTCCAGCCTTCGATTTGATTATTGGAATTTGGACACAGGAGGGTGGGGTAAAGTTGGTTGCGTCCACATATGCCTCCGTGACAAAGGTCAGTGGCTACGCCTGTCGTGGTATCGGACTGAATCTTGCTATGTACCTTGCCTACCCGCTATACACACCGACCATGAATAGGGAACGAGTCGAATTGCTCGCAGCCAACATTCTGACTCATGTCAAAGAGTCGATATCGGGGTGTGGCGGACAGAGCGAATTTATGATCCTTGAAACTGCGGGTGGAATGTCTCGGCCAACAAAGAATACAGAGATGTCGGAAGTAGGCGACATTGTGCAATTATTCGACATTCTAATGGCCGATCTCTTGTTCAGCGCCGGAGACTTCGGCAAGACAGATGAGGAGGTACGGAAGGACTTTCACAAGGCTGAGGATGTGATAATCAATCAACGGAAAGAAATCCGCGAGGCTAGAGATCGATTACTTCGTTTGAAAAATCGGCAGAGATAGAGACAGGACCTAACTACCGGGTAGGCTAGCTAGTTTCATTACTCGGCGTGATACCAGTGTTTGAACCGGCCCACGAGGTAAATGATGAGACCGGAGATTGACAGTAGTGCCCCTATTCCCAACGGCCAACTGTTGTCTCCGCCGTTTACGCCTGCGACGCATGATCCCATAAGGATGAACAGACCGACAAAGAAAATCAAAAGACCAACAACTACTGTGTTTTTTCCTTCGTAAACATTCCGCACCGTCACTGCATTTCCGGGGGGCGTGGTTGCCGGATTTGGAGTAGCCCCCGCCGGGCCTGTAGCGCGTCCGCAGAAACGGCAGAAGCGGTCTTCGTCAGCTAATTCCTTCCCGCAACTTGGACAGTACATCGTGTGCCCCCCTTCCCGGCTTCGTGGGGGCTATTATAGCCCCGCTTTGCCTGATTGGGGCAGGTTACATGTTTGGGCTTGACTCTTGAAGTAAGGCGTGCAATGATTGGTGCATGCCTAAGCGTTCAAGAACCGACCTTACATCCACATCGAAACGAGCAAGAAAACCCCGGCAAGTAACCGACCCAGCATTGCTGGCGAAGCGCGTGTTTGACCGTATTGAAGCAATGGACAACCCGCCGAAGAATCCTCATGCGGTTGCAATGGGGAAATTGGGGGGGCCAAAAGGCGGAGTTGCGCGAGCAGCGGCGTTGAGTCCCGCACGCCGAGCGGAGATTGCCAAGGCGGCGGCGCTCGCAAGGTGGAAGATAAAGAAGGGCCGGTAGACGATCCCGAGTGCGGCAAGTTCAAGCACTGATATCCTCACAAAAAGAAAGGGGAATTGTTGTGCCTAACCCCGATTTCGATTGGGTGACTGCATTATATGCATGCACACCGGCCAAGGTATTTGAGCAGTTGCGGTTAGACGTACAGAAAGATGTTGAAACAAGAAACAAATTGCGTCCCAAGGGGGCAAATTATGAATTCCATCTTGTCGAACGCGGCGAGACGTTCACTGTGATCTCCGTGAACAATTACGGAGACGGGAAAGCCGAGTTCACACTTACGGAAACAGGTATCACGATAAAGGACAGTTTGGGCAGAACGTTCGAAGCCTGCCTTACGCTCAACGACAAAGGGGAGTGCATTACCAAGATCGAGGGTAAGGAATATGAGTTATGGCAACTGCGGAAATTGGCCCTTGAGGATTTGTTCGCGAACCGAGCACGCCAAATGCCATAGTCGGCAAAAGTTCAAATTGACCCACTACCAAGATTCTTCACAGGTGTCAGGCCCGCGCTTGTGCGCTCGCGGAAGGGGCGGCCTTACTCCCAGCGAAACACCTTCGCTGAGATCAGCGTGCAAATAAGGAATCCCGTGCCCAGCCCCGCGAGATCGCCAAGGTGCGCCGACCACGCATCGCCGTTCCAAATACCCTGAAGCAGCGAAACGGCGTACGTGAGCGGAAGTGCCCTGGCCAGCATGCGCAGGCCGGGGGAGAAGGACTGCACCGGCACGAATAATCCCGAGATGGCAACCATCGGGTACAGAATGGCAGCTCCAATTGGCTGCGCAAAACGCGCCGTAGGAATGATGCTGGCGATGAGAAAGCCGATGGAAAGAATACTCCAGGTGCTAATCAGCAACGCAATCGTAAAGCTGAACCACGGAACGTGGAGTCCCACCGGATAGTATCGCTTGCCCGCCAGCGCCATCAGTGCCAGTGTGGCCGCGGTGAGCAGGAGTTTGACGAGGACGTGAGCGGTGAGGATGGTGGGTGGACGCAGAGGCGTGGCGCGGAGCCGTTTGAGGATGCCCCCTTCGCGGTAAATCGAGATGATCGTCACCAGCGACAGCACGGCGCTGAGCGCGATCAAGACCACCGCAAAGATGGGCAGGCTGACGCGGATAAAGCTATTGGAAGCGAGCGCAGAAGACGGAATTTTGCGGCCCACGAGCCGGCCCACCACCACGAACACCAAAACGGGCACACCGATGGTGCCGAACGCCCCGAGGGGCTCGCGCAAGAAGATCTTGATCTCAACCCACGTCAGTTTCCAGAGTCCACGCAGCATGGTTCAGGCGCCTAGTCGCGAATGGAGTGGCCGGTCAGTTTCAGAAAGACGTCCTCGAGGTTGGGGAGTATGGTGCGAAAGTCGGTCACCCGGATCCGGTTGTCGGAGAGGCAATGGATCACTTCGGTCACGAAATCGTCGCCCCGGCCGCGAATGGTAAATCGCGAATCGGCACGGGTCACTTCCTCGACTCGCGAGATGGTTTGAAAGCGCTCTTCAGCGCCCGGGTCGTCCGTAGCCACCGCCACGGTTCGCTCCGGACAGTGCCGGTTCACAAGCCCTTCCGGCGTGTCGACGTCGATGATTCGGCCGTGCTCGATGATCGCCACACGATCGCACAACCGCTCCGCCTCTTCCATGAGGTGAGTGGTCAAAAGGATCGTCTTGCCGTGCTCGCGCATGCCCCGCACCAGGTCCCAGATGGCCCGCCGCGCCTGCGGGTCGAGCCCGGTTGTGAGCTCATCGAGAAACACAACCTCCGGATCGTTGATCAACGCAAGCGCAATGAAGAGCCGCTGCTTCTGGCCGCCCGAAAGACTCATGAACCAGGCGTTACGCTTGTCGGCAAGGCCGAGCTGTTTGAGCAATCGTTCGCCATCCACCAGCTTCTTCCGGTAGAGCGAAGCCCAGAGGTGCACCGCCTCCCATACTTTGATCCGCTTTTGCAACTGTGCCTGCTGCAGTTGTATGCCAACGCGGTTCTGAAGCTTGTAGACGTCGTGAAACGGATCAAGGCCCAGCACCGAGATCCGCCCCCGGTCGCGCGTGCGCAGACCTTCGATGCACTCCAGGGTGGTGGTCTTTCCCGCGCCGTTGGGCCCGATCAAGCCGAAGATCTCGCCGTCGTCGACCTCGAACGATACTTCGTCCACCGCTACCGTCGGGCCGTAGGTTTTGCGAACCCCGGAGACTTGAATAACTGGGTGCATGGCAGTCTGCGAAATCATGGCCCCGCGTTGTGTCGCGGGACTAGCGACGAATTATAGACCAGAGCTGTTGAGGACTCGACAGGAAAGCGACCAAGTTGCTGACCGCGGGGGCCGCGGGGTTCGCCGTATTCGTATTTTCTTCGCCAGCGTGCTAGACTCTTTGTGATGGTGTAGGTGCCGGGCGAAGTCGGACCGAGGCACTATCAGGAAATCATCCTTGCCTACACGTGGCCCAACCGTGTACGGTACGCTGGTGTGGTATGGCGACTGTCCTGAAACTTCCATTCCCGAAGCGAGCGCTCGAGGAGGAACCTCGGTACGAGCCCCCAGCTTCAGTCTGGTACGGGGAAGACGCGGAATTACTGCAACGGTTGCTCGGTTTCTATCCCAGGAAAAGGCCACGCCGGATCTTGGATGCAACTGTCAACGGTGGACGGTTCTGGAGAGGTAGCAAAACTCCCGTCATTGGGCTGGACATTGAACCACTGCACCGCCCTACGATAGTTGCTGATAACACCCGGATGCCATTTCAAGACGCTTCGTTTGATGTGGTGGTCTACGACCCCCCTCACATTCCGAACCAGGGCAAAGACAAGTCAAAGGACTTTAATACGCGTTTCGGTTTGGTGCTGAAGTCTTCGAAGGAGAACCACTACACTTTTTCCCACACATTCCCGCCATTCGTGCGCGAAACATTTAGAGTCCTGAGGCCCGAGGGAATTTTGCTTTGCAAGCTCACCGACTATGTGCACCATCATCGCTACCAATGGGCACACATCGATTTCATCAATGCTGCGCGTGAAGTCGGACTGATGCCGTGCGACTGCATCATCAAAATTCGCAAAGGGCCAATCATTGACCCCAAATGGAAGACTGCGCACCATAGCCGAAGGCAGCACTGCTACTGGCTGGTGTTTCGAAAATCCAAGAAATGCGAATAGCTGACAGTGAAGACCAGACCCGCAAAACCGGCCCAAGCTTCAACCGAAGGGAACCGGTCCTTTAAACCGCCCTCGGCATCACGACAGGTGGGATTTCATCAACTGCTTGTCGTCGCCCGCAAGAAATATCTTGTGGACGCCTTGTCAGAAGCCCTCGGAACCATTGAACAGGCCAAAATCAAGGAGCAGATCGCTCAGTACGTCCCCTCGGACGTGCAGAAGCTTCTGGCCGGATCGGGATTGCGTGACGAATACGTGTTTCCTGTACCCTCGGTAATAAGAGCAAAGCCCGCTCTTGTTGGCTACTACCGGCTGCTTCTAGGGGCGCCACAGAAGGCCTTTTACAAAGGCTCAACGGCAATGGGCTTGTTCAAGAGCATGGAAGAAATGGGAACGATGTCGGCCAAGCAGGAACGACATGTCCCAGATTTCTGCGAAGCGATGGCTAGGCCTCTCGCGGAGCTCGTGCGCCAAATCCCGAACTTTGATGAAAGAGACCTTCGAGAGCTCCCTCTGCTCACCTTTGGTTCCCAGCTTCAAGGCTCCAACAACACCAAGATTGGCAGGAAAGCGATGCAGGAGGTCTTCGTTGCCGTCACTGAGATCCTCGAATCTCATGTTTCAAAGAAAGAAGTCCATCGCCTCACCGTTAAGAATGCAGCTGGCAGGGATGTTTTCGTCACGCTTGCGCACGACCCGGATGTGTCCATTCAGGAGCAAGTTGAAAACCGAACCCACAGCAAGGTTGCAATCGAAATTAAGGGCGGCACCGACGTCAGCAACGCGCATAACCGCGCGGGGGAAGCTGAAAAGTCACACTTGAAGGCGAAGCAGAAAGGCTTCAAGGATTTTTGGACAGTGATATCCAAGACCGGTTTAGAAATGTCCAAACTCAGGCAAGAATCGCAGACTACAACCGAATGGTTTGATGTGACTGAATTGTTGGCCCGGAGCGGCAGGGACTGGGAAGACTTTCGACAGCGTATCGCGGGAGCCGTAGGAGTACCGGTGAGGAAGGCGAGCGCTTTTGCAAGGAAGAAAGCCTAGTCGTGGCCAAGATGAGGCGCAAGACAATGTTGGCGGTGGCGGCGTTGATCCTCGTTCCTACCTTGACCGCCTTTCTCGCCTACCGTTTAGGGCTGCGTCGCGGCATCAATATTTCGAGTTCCGCCGTCTCGAGTGTCGCCGTTGAGCGGCCGGCGAGCTCCGCGAGTGAATCGAACGGGGGCTGCGTCAACTTCAGCGAGGCGGCACAGCATGCGGGGCAGCAGGCCTGCATCTCAGGCCGCGTGCTGCGGGTGTTCACCTCGAAGACGGGAAACACATTTTTCGACTTCTGCGCCGACTATCAGAATTGCTCCTTCACCAGCGTGGTCTTTGCCTCGGACCGGCCTAAATTCGGGGACCTGAGCACCCTCCAAGGACGTGACATTGAACTTCGAGGCCAAGTGCGTCTTTATCGCAACCAGCCCGAGATCGTGGTGAGCGATCCCAGCCAGATTCGTGAGGCGCCGTGAGAAGCAGCAGCAGCGGTGATCGTGGGACTTCCCGGTACCGCGCGAAGCGCCCTGGAGTGCGGCGACTTGACGCCCCCTCCGCTCAGGCCAGCTTGCTGGCCGCGCCGTCGCCTCCCGCGCTACCGGGTGCATTGCCGCGATCAAGCTGGCGGGACCAAAGCGGCAGCAAGCCGCCGCACTCCAAAGCGCTTCGCGCAGTTTCCTCCCTAGCGGTTACCGCGGCGTTATTTTTCGTCTTCCCGCCACGGGCTGCACCGCAGCAACAGCAGTCTGATTCCGCGTCCAAGGCGGAGGCCGACGCCGTGGCCAAGGCGCAGGCGGCGATTGATAATGCGAAATCGCCGACCGAAAAGTCAGCGGCTTCGGTGGCCTTGGGCCGAGTCTATTTCGACGCAGGCGAAGAGAAGAAGGCCGAGTCGGAATACCTGACCGCGCTCAACCTCGATCCCTCCAACGCTGGCGCACATCTTGAACTGGGCCGGGTGCGCATTGCGAGCCACGAGTACGCGAAGGCGCAAGCGGAGTTTCAGGAGGCGATTCGCATAGCGCCCGACGCCAACGCAGGTTACGCCGCCCTGGGCGACCTGCTCGCGCAAACGGGACACGCTGCCCAGGCGCGGCCTCTTCTGGAAAAGGCGGTGAACTTGGATTCGGGCGATTGGCCCAGCCGCTATCGCCTGGCCACGGTCCTGGCTGCGGGCGGCGATTTAGGCCACGCAAGCCAACTGTTTGAAGAAGTCGTGCGGCTCAACCCCGACTTCATGCCGGCGCGCGAGCAGGTCGCGATGGACCGGTTCCGGCATGGCGATGCGGCCGGGGCGACCGCGGAAGCGCAGGCCATGCTGGCCAAGGACTCGAACTCGGCTGAAGGTCATCGCATTCTGGCGCTGGCCTTCTGGAAAGAGCGGCAGTATGAGTCTTCTCTCTCCGAATGCGCTCTGGCGCTTCAGGCGGACCCGAACTCCGCCGCCGTGCTGGCACTGCAAGCGCTGAACCTGTGGCAGCTCGATCGCAAGAAGGATACACGGCGGGTGCTGGACGAGGTGGCGCGCGACCCTGATATCCGGGTGAATTTCGCGAACACGGGCGCCTTTTGCCGTATGTTGGTGTGCGACGGCCATGACATCGGCGTGGTGAACGACTTTCTGCACAGGAATCACTGGGTTCTGTTCCCGGATCAGCCCTGAGGCGGGTGTGGCGCCGCGATATCGATGACCACTGATGAAGGAGTCTCTTGCCTGAGGCGGCCGGGCACTCACGCTGCGTAAGATAATACCTCGAAGTGCGCATTGACTTTTCAGCGCTCGGTGTCGAATAATCGTGTGTAATCGCATCAGCAAAAAAAGGCGGCCCTGTGGGCCGCAACTTTCCGTGAGGTTTGATGGCCACCGCCACTCAACTGCCCGGACTAAGCTCGCTCCCCAAGGAATTGCTGCTTAGAGCCTACCGCACAGCCTACCTATCGAGGAAGCTCGACGACAAGGAAATCCAGCTCAAGCGGCAAAACCGCACCTTCTTTCAGATTAGCGGCGCGGGGCACGAAGCCATCAACGTGGCTTGCGCTCTCCATTTCAAGCCCGGCTACGACTGGTTCTTCCCCTATTATCGCGACCGTGCGCTGTGCCTGGCGCTGGGGCTGACGCCGCTCGAAATGTTGCTGCAGGCGGTGGGCGCCAAGGACGATCCGCAGTCCGGCGGGCGCCAGATGCCCTCCCACTGGACTTCGCCCTCGCTGCACATCGTTTCGGGATCGAGCCCCACGGGCACCCAGGTGTTGCACGCAGTGGGTGCCGCGGAGGCCAGCCTCTATTACGCGGGCGTGCGCGAGGCCGCCGAGCTGGCGTCAAGCTTCCATTCGGATGAAGTCGTGTACGTTTCCGTGGGCGACGGCGCTACGAGCGAAGGCGAGTTCTGGGAGGCGCTGAACGGCTCCGCGCTTATTAAGGCGCCCATCGTCATCGTGGTTGAAGACAACGGCTACGCCATTTCGGTGCCGGTGGACGCGCAGACCGCCGGCGGTAGCATCTCCCGCCTGGTGCGCAGTTTTCCCGGTTTCCTGGTGGTCGAGTGCGACGGAACCGACTTCGCGGAAAGCTATGCGGCGGCGGGCCGCGCGGTGCAGCACGCGCGTACCCGGCAAGGACCCGCGCTTTTGCACGCGCACGTCATCCGTCCTTACTCCCATTCGCTTTCCGACGACGAACGGCTTTACAAGTCTGACGCCCGCCGGCGCGAGGAAGCGCGGCGCGATCCGCTTCCGCGGCTTCGCCGGCTGCTGCTCGAGGAAAGCGCCACAACGGAGGACGAACTTCGGCGGCTCGATGGCGAGGTGGAGCGGGAAATCAACGAGGCTGTCGATCGCGCGCTGCAAGCGGAGCCGCCCGACGCTGCTTCCGTCATGCTTTATCTCACCTCGCCCGCCGTGGACCCGGCGTCCAGTGACTTTGACCGTCCCGCAGTGTCCGAGGGCGAGCCCAAGACGATGGTGGACCTCATCAATCTCTGCCTGCGCGATGAGATGGCGCGCGACCCGCGAGTGCTGGTGTACGGCGAGGACGTGGCCGACTGCAGCCACGAGGACGAGCTGCCCAAAGTGAAGGGTAAAGGCGGCGTGTTCAAAGCCACGCAGGGGCTGCAGCGCCGTTTTGGCAGCCGCCGCTGCTGGAATTCGCAACTGGCGGAGGCTGGTATCGTGGGCCGTGCGCTGGGTCTGGCGCGGCGGGGGCTGAAGCCGGTGGTTGAAATCCAGTTCTTCGATTACATCTGGCCGGCGATGATGCAGATCCGCGACGAACTGGCCACCCTGCGCTGGCGCTCCTTCAACGCCGACTCGTGCCCGGTGGTGATCCGCGTCCCGATCGGCGGGTATCTCGCGGGGGGCGCTATTTATCACAGCCAGTGCGGAGAGGGCATCTTCACTCACTTGCCCGGTTTGCGCGTGGTGATGCCTTCGAGCGCGCTCGATGCCAACGGCCTGCTGCGCACCGCCATCCGCTGCGATGACCCTGTGCTGTTTCTCGAGCCGAAGCACCTTTACCGGCAGACTCACAACCGCCATCCCTACCCCGGGCCCGGCTACATGATCCCCTTCGGCAAGGCGCGGCTGGTGCGCGAAGGCGATGACCTCACCCTCATTACCTACGGGTCGCTCGTGGTGCGCGCCACTCTGGCGGCCAAGCAACTTGAGCGCGAGGGTGTGCATGCGGAACTTCTCGATCTACGGTCGCTTGCACCCTACGACTGGGATTTGATTATGGCTTCGGTGCGGAAAACGAACCGCGCACTGGTGTTGCATGAGGACACCTCGGCGTGGGGTTACGGCGCCGAGATCGCGGCGCGCATCGGCGAAGAGCTCTTCGAATACCTCGACGCCCCCGTGCGGCGGCTGGGCGCCAAGGACGTTTACGTGCCCTATCACCCGTCGCTCGAGGAGGCCGTGCTGCCTCAGCCCGCCGATATCGTGCGCGTGTGCCGTGAGTTGGCAGCTTATTGAGGGACGCACGGCGCAACATAGAGTAGGCCAGATGGCTAGGCTTAGTTGAGAGGCTCGAGTGAGCCGTCCGACGGGCTTACGAAGGCATCGTACCTTGTAGAAAGAGGTGGACCGCCGCATGCGCCTCGCCGAGCTTACCGGTAAAGAAGTGGTCCGCGCCGTCGATCCAGGCGATAGACTTGGGCGGAGCCAGCGTGGCATAAAGTTGCTCGACCCGCTGGCGCGGACCGTAGACGTCTTGCGTTCCTTGAACGATCAGTTTGGGTTTGGTGACGCCAGCGAGGAAGCTCATATCGGATGAGCCGACCGGGACGCCGAGACCCACCAACGCCGCAACGCGAGCGTCCGTCGCGCCCACCGCGAGTCCTACCCACGAACCGAAGGAGAAGCCCATCAAGACAAGGGGCAGCGCTGGGAACCGGCCGCTCAAGAAGTCGAGCGCGGCGCGGACGTCATCGCGCTCACCGTCGCCTTCATCGAAGGCACCTGCACTGCGGCCGACACCGCGAAAGTTAAACCGCAGTGTGGGGAGCCCAACACTGAGCGCAGCCTTGGCGGCTCGAAAGACAATCTTGGTGTGCATCGTGCCGCCGAAGAGTGGATGCGGGTGGCACACCAGCGCTGCCATTCGCGGCTGCGTCGCAGGCAGCCATTCGAGTACTGCTTCGAGCGGCCCGGCAGAGCCGGCCAGAACCGTTCGCTCAATTCGCACGCCGCTGCTCAAGCGTAGGGACCTCACACCGAAGATGGAACCGCAGCGAACGCGGGGCCGGTCCGCCTCACAAGTCGCTGACTTCTTAGTGTAAGATGAAAGGCACTCTTTCCGATGGCTGAGGTGCAATCATCAGACCGAAAACCTTCCTCTATCTTCTCTTCCTACTGCTCGCAGGGCTGGCGTTTGCATACTATCGTCTTGTTTACGCTCCCACTCACGGCGTGCAGGGGGAGCCGGCTTATGTGCTTCCACAGACTGTCGACGTGATGGACACGACGGCCGAGATCCGTAGCGTGGTGGGCCACTTGAGGGCGGGCGAACGTGTTGAGGTACTGGCGCGGACAGCCCACTGGTCGGAGCTGAGCCTGCCCCATGGCGGAACCGGATGGGTGGAGAGCAAGTACCTGTTGGACGCGGCCACTTACGAGCGCGGCACAGCCCTGTTGAGGAGCCTAGAGGCCTATACACCGCAAGCGGCCGGTCATCTCTTGACGGGCACGAGCCTCCATCTCGAGCCGGCGCGCGATTCGGTTGTTCTGGTGGATCTCGCTCAGAACCGGCCTTTGGAGATGTTCGAGCGGCGGCTGGTTAACCGGCCCGTAGACTCCAACGCCCCGGCGGTGAGTGGCAAGCCCGCACGTGACGTCTGGTACCTTGTACGGGCAGGTTCTCGCGCCGGCTGGTTGCTGGGCCGATTCGTTAGCTTGGACATCCCGCAGGGAATCTCGACCTACGCCGAAGGCGTTAACATGGTCGGTTGGCTGGTGCTGAAGACGGTCGACGACGGAGGAAACAACGTACCTGAATACCTGGTGGCAGACCGCATCGGCGGCGAGGCTGATTTCAACCACATTCGGGTATTCACTTGGTGGGTTAAAAACCACAAGTACGTGACGGCGTACGTGGAGAGCGGCCTCGACGGCTACTTCCCGATCAAGGTACAGCAGATGCGCGATCCGAATTACTACGCACAGCCATCTCCGTATTTTCGATTGCGTCTGGTCGATGAAGACGGTCACCACTATCAGAAGGTTTATGGCCTGTTTGACACCATTGTGAAGAACGTGGGCACGGTGGATGGCTGGGAGTCAGACGCCATGCCGGCTTTGGTCCGGCGCAAAGAGCGGGTGGGACGGCAGCGTCAACCTCACCACGCGCGGCGCTAAGGGCATCCGACCGTAGCTCCGCAGTGGAGTCGAACGAGAGAAGGAAATCAATCGATCGCATGGATGGTTCTGCGCGCTACCGGCTACTTCGAGGAGCTTTACGAACCTGGCTCGCTGTCTCGGGGCGGTCCCTGCGCGTGCTGGGCACTGGAGGGGTGCCCCAATCCGCAGCCGTTCTTTACCTCTGTCCTCCCTGCAGCTTTCTCGACGCGCTGATCATGCTGGCCGGCTGCAACCGGCTTCTCGTTGTTGTAACCGATCGCGAGCCGCAAAGCCGCGCCCAATTGCTGCTGGCGGCGTTGCTCAACGTGGTCTCTTGCGGACCGGAACCTAACGCCTGGCATTCGGCGCTTCGCACCTCCACTGAAGTTTTGATTGGTGGAGGCATCGTGCTGGTGCTGGAGGCGCAGGCGGCCAGCGAACTCCCGGGTGGCCGCTCTGAAACCGCGGTTGCGCTTGCCTGCGAAGCCTGGGCTAACGCGTTTCCTGGTCAGACTCCCGTTATTTTGCCCGTTCACCGGTACTATCCTCGCGGGCGCGGTCACGATATTTTCGTTCATATCGGGCGCGCACTGCCACTGGACGAGCAAGCCGACGGCCTGGTGGATGATGTGCGTCCTTACGTGAACGCCACGCTTCGTGAGTCGTGCAGCAAAGCTGTGTTCGCTCTTGATGAAGGCGCTTTTACGGAGTTGCTTTCGGATCTCGAGCATGCATTGCAAGGTCGCCTGGGGGAGCAATGGCAAGACCGGCCGGCGTGGAATCAGAAGGTGGACGGATTCCGGTTGAGTTCTTGCGCCGTCGAGTCCCTTCGCAAACTCAATCGGGACGACCCTGGGAGCCTGGTGGCCTTGCGAGAGTTGTCTGGGGCTCAACGTGAGACTCGCCGGCAACAGTCCCTTGCCGACCTCCGCTTCGAGCTTGGGCGCGAACGACTTTCAGCTTCCAAGCGCGTCCTGGGATGGACGGAGAGTATCATCGGGCTGCCCCTGGCGTTTTACGGACTTCTGAATCATCTGGCTGCCGCTTTCCTGCTTTACGTCACCGGCCTTGTGAAACGCGGCCAGCAGGCAAAACCCGAAACATGGGTCGCGCGTGCGTTGCTGGTTCTTGGTTGTTACGGGGGCCAGATCGCGCTCGTCGAGCACGTCCTGGGTAGGGCGGCCGCCGGCTATTACGCGCTCACACTGCCCGTGTCGGGCGCCTATCTTTTCCGCTATAAATGGTTGCTGCGCAGGCGCGCGGGCGCTTCTGTGCTGGGTGTCTGGGCAGCTTCGTTGCGCAGCCCCTGGGAGGCGACCCGCAAAAGATTGTTTGAAACACTAGACCAGATTCTGTCACCCGTCGGCGAAGAAAAGACAGGCGGCCCGAAAGCGGCGGAACCCAGCTAAGCCTCTGATGCAGCCTGTGCAAATCCCAGAGCGTTAGCCAATCCCACAAGAACCAAAGGCCTGTCATGCTGAGCGCAGCGAAGCATCTCTGCATTTGTGTTCCAGGGCCCGGAGAAAATGCGGGGATGCTTCGCTGCGCTCAGCATGACAGGGTTCGGATTTTGGAACCGGCTTCCGTCATCATGTTTTAGTTCCCAAAGTTCTCAAAGCCCTAGACAGTCTACCACCCAAGGTGGTAGAATATCTTCCACTATGACAAAGCAGCAATCGCAAGAACGCATTGAACTGGTTTACGGCACTCTCGACATGCTCATTTTGCGCACTCTGCGTTGGGGTCCCACGCACGGCCACGGCATTGCCAAGTCCATCGAGCGCTCGTCGGAGGACGCCCTAAGGGTGGAGCATGGGTCCCTCTACCCGGCGCTGCAGCGCCTGCAGCAGGAAGGCTGGATTACCGCCGAGTGGGGCGTTTCCAAAAACAACCAACGCGCCAAGTATTACCGCCTCACTCCGGCGGGGCGGCGGAAACTTGTGGCCGAAACCTCGCGGTGGGAGCGCTTCGTCCGTGCCGTCACCGGGGTGCTGAGGCCAGCGGAGCCCGAGGAGGGACGATGAGCGCCCTCAATGGGACGGTTCTCCTTTGCCTGGTTCGGGCAGCGACAGTCCGCGGCAGATCTTCGCCGCAAGACGGTTGGGAACCTCGGTATGCCTCGGGACTGCTTCGACGGCGCCGGTCGCGGGATTGGTCCATAAGGAGTGGGACCGGCCTTCGCGCTTCAGATAGCAACCGTGCCTTCGAAGATGCTGGAGCAGGCTGCTCCGCTTCACTCGACAATCACCATGCTGCGTTCCGCATCCGGAGGGACGCCCCGCAGCGAGTCTTCACGCCGGTCTTCCAGAATGAGCGCGATGGCCTCGGCCAGGCTCGCCCGAGCCTCGTCCCTGGATCGTCCTTGACCGTTGGCGCCGGGAACCTCCGGGCAATAGGCCACGTACCAGTCGCCGTCACGCTCGATGATGGCCGTGAATTCGTTATGCATAAGACGCCTCACACAGGAAACCAGTTCATTGTACTCGAAAGAGCCCTCAGCTTTCAGCCGTCAGTCATCAGCCGAAAGGCCCCGACTGCTGACTGCTGAGAGCTGAAGGCTAAGGCTGCCTTATGACCTGGAAACGCCAATTCGCCAAACTCCGCGCCTTCTTAGCCGGACGCAGGCCCGTGGCCGATCTCGCCGAGGAGATTCGGGCGCACTTGCGAATGGAGGAGCAGGAGAACCTCGAAGCCGGGATGCCCGCAGAGGAAGCTCATTACGCTGCGCTGCGGCGCTTCGGAAACGTGACTTTGGTGCAGGAAGGGAGCAACGAAATGTGGAAATGGAACTGGCTTGAGCAGTTGGTCCAAGACGTGCGTTACGGTTTGGGGCAACTTGGGCGTAAGCGCGGATTTGCGGCGGTCGCAGTGCTGACGCTCGCGCTTGGTATCGGCGCCAATACGGCGATTTTCAGTCTCATTGATTCCGTGATGCTGCGAATGCTGCCGGTGCAGAAGCCGGACGAGTTGGTTCTCCTGAAACGGTACAATCCGCGCTGGGGCGGCGAACCTTCGCCCAGCTTCACTTATCCCCTCTGGGAGCAGGTGCGCGACCAGCAGGACGTTTTCTCCGGCGCCTTTGCCTGGGGCAGTGAACTGCTCGATCTTGCCCAGGGCGGCGCTGTACACCTGGCCAACACCGTCTGGGTGAGCGGCGGCTTCTTCGGTGCGCTCGGAATTCGGCCTGCCGCCGGACGCCTCATCGCGGCTCCCGATGACCATCGCGGCTGCCCGGCCGTGGCCGTGTTGAGCTATGGATTCTGGCAGGACCATTACGGCGGTGCGGCGAGCGCCATCGGCAGCACGCTCTCGCTCAACGACCATCCCTTCGAAGTGATCGGCGTCGCGCCCTCCGGCTTCTTCGGGATGGAAGTGGGGGAGAAGTTCGACGTCGCGGCTCCGATCTGCTCGACGGCGATCATCGACGGCAAAGACTCGCGGCTGGACCATCGCTCCTGGTGGTGGCTCAGCGTGGCCGGGCGCGTTAAACCGGGGATCAGCCGGTCTCAGCTATCGGCGCGGCTGCGGGTGCTCTCTCCGGGAATCATGACCGGAGCGGTACCCCTAAAGTGGTCTGCTGACGGGCAGCGCAACTTCCTCAAAACATCCCTGGTGGCCGATTCTGCCGCCACTGGCATGTCCGGGTTGCGGCGGCAGTTCGACCAACCTCTCCAGGTTTTAATGGGCGTTGTAGGGCTCGTGCTCCTGATCGCCTGCGCCAACATCGCGAGCCTCATGCTGGCACGCGCCGCCGCGCGTCACAAGGAGATCGCAGTGCGGCAGGCTCTGGGTGCGAGCCGGGGGCGGCTGATTCGCCAACTGCTTACGGAATGCGTGATGCTCTCTCTGGCGGGTGCGGTTTTGGGAATCCTCTTTGCGCGCTGGGGCACCGCCTTGCTGGTGCGCTATCTCTCGACGGCCCGGAACGCAGTCTTTTTGGACCTTTCATTCGACGGCCGGGTGCTTGGGTTCACGGCCGCCATTGCGGCGCTGACCGCCATTCTGTTTGGTCTGCTACCCGCCCTACGGTCAACACGCGTGTCGCTCACTTCCGCCATGAAGGGTAGCCACGCGCTCGATCTCGATCGGCCCGCGCGCTTTCGCGGCCGAAAGTGGATTGTGGCCTCACAGGTGACGCTCTCGCTGGTGTTGCTGGTGGCCGCCGGGCTTTTGCTGCGCAGCTTTGCCAAGCTCGCAACGCTCGACGTCGGCTTCGACCGCAACAACGTCCTGCTGGTGGGCGCGGATCTCAAGACGGCGAAGGTTTCGCCGGACCAGCAGCTTGCCACCTATGAACAGATCGAGAGCCGCCTGGGCGCGCTACCTGGCGTGGTCGCGGTGGGGCGATCGGTGATGACGCCGCTCCGCGGCGAGACCTGGAACAATTCCATTCACACGGAATGGTCCAAAGCTCTGACCAGCGATGACGCGCTAGCGTGGTTTAATTACATCTCGCTGGGATTCGTTGATGCGCTCCGCATGACGCTGTTGGCCGGGCGCAATTTCAACTCCGGCGATACCACGACCTCCCCCGCCGTGGCCATCGTCAACCAGACCCTGGCTCACCGGTTCTTTCCCAGTCTGAATCCCATTGGCAAGACGTTTCGCATCGACGACGCCGCCGGGAAGCCGGGTCCCCCGATCGAAGTGGTGGGGATCGTCAAGGATGCCAAGTACGAATCGCTCCGCGATGAGATTCCTCCCACGGCGTTCTTCCCTGCCGCGCAGGTTCCGGAACACTCTGAGGCTGAGACTTTCGAAGTGCGCAGCGCGATACCGCCATCGGCGCTAGTCGGTCCGGTACAGGCCGCCATCGCCGGCGTGAATAAGCAGATCCCGCTCGAATTTCATACCCTGGCCGAACTGGCGAACGACTCCATGGTGCAGGAGCGCGTGCTGGCGCTTCTCTCGGGATTCTTCGGCGCTCTGGCGCTGGTGCTGGCGATGATCGGACTCTACGGCACCCTCAGCTACCTGGTAGCGCAAAGACAGACGGAGTTCGGCGTCCGCATCGCGCTGGGGGCAGGCTCCAGCTCAATCCTCCGTCTCGTCATGCGTGATGTGATTGTGGTCCTCGCCGCGGGTACCGTGGTTGGAATTGGCATTTCGCTGGCCTCCACGCGCGTCCTTCAGCAAATGCTATTCGGACTTGGGCCGCGCGACGCAGTGACGATGATTGGGGCTGTAGGCATCCTCTCGGCGGTGGCGTTGCTTGCGGGATATCTGCCCGCGCGGCGGGCAACCAAAGTCGATCCCATGGTGGCGCTGCGGTACGAGTAATTGTCGATTTTCGATTGCCGATTGTGAGTTGAAGGAGCCTTCAGCCATCAGCCATCAGCTATCAGCCGTCAGCAGTCAAGGCGCTGAGACCCGCTGCCAAGAAAATGTGGAAGGTTCCTGGGAGCGCGGGCGTCCCGCCCGCCACTCGGCCTTCAAAAGAAGCTTGAAAGAGCGGGCGAGACGCCCGCGCTCCCGGGCCCGAAGCCGAAGGCTGAAAGAGCTGAGCAAGCGCAGCACAGACTTGCTTCCCAAGGTCTGCGTCTTTTGGGCTTGGTGTTTGTGCACCGGTCGTGGACTGCGTGGACTAACGGGGAGAGACGGCAAAACCGCTGACCTTGGGAAGCAGGTCTGCGCTACGCTAGCTCCTCCTCTTGACAGCCAGTAGGAGGGAGGTATATCTTCTTCCTCCCGGACTCCAAGAGGAGCACTGTGGTGGATAAACAAAGCGATATTGTCCAGGGCACTCTGGACATGCTCATTCTTAAGACGCTCGCGCTCGAACCCATGCATGGATATGGAATCGCTGTCCGGCTCGAACAGATGAGTAAAGGCGTTTTTCGTCCCAACGCGGGGTCGTTATTCCTCGCAATTCAGCGCCTACAACGTGACGGACTCATCGATGGCGAATGGAAGGCAACCGAGAACAACCGCCGCGCGAAGTATTACGTTCTGACTAAGAGAGGACGACAGCGACTCAACAGCGAGACGCGAGAATGGGGCCGCCAAGCGGCGGCCATCGCTAGAATCCTCGAAGCATCGTAGGGTGTGCTTATGTCCTTGTTGCGAAACCTTGGAAGCGGGCTGCGGTCGCTTTTTCGAAAAGAACAGGTCAATCGTGAGTTGGATGAGGAGCTTCGCAGCTACTTTGAAATGGCCGCCGAAGAAAAGATCCGGCGCGGCATGAGTCCGCGTGAAGCTCGTCGGGCCGTCCGCCTGGAGCATGGTCACGTGGATACCACGAAAGAATTCGTTCGGTCCGCAGGCTGGGAATCTCTCGTTGACATTCTCTGGCATGACTTGCGCTACAGCGCGCGTGGCCTACGCAAAAATCCTGGTTTCGCTGCCATCGTCGTTCTTACACTGGCGCTCGGCATTGCCGCCAATACCACGGTGCTCAGTTGGATCAGCGCTACCTTGCTGAACCCGATTCCCGGAGTCGCTCACACGAGCGACCTTGTCACTATCGACCGTGGCGATCGCAACGGTTATGCCACCCCGCCATTTTCTTATCCTGACCTTCGTGACCTCAGCGAGCAAACTCAAACTTTTTCCGGAATTCTCGGCTATCACAACGACTACATGTCTCTCACGGGCGTCGCGAAGCCGGAGCGCATTTTCGGGGCTCTAGCCACCGCCAGTTATTTTGATGTTCTCGGCGTCAACCCGATTCTCGGCCGCACTTTTCTTCCGGAAGAAGGAACGCCGCGGGCGGGGCGTGCAGTGATCGTTATCGGTTACTCCGTCTGGCAAAACCATTTCGGTGGCGATCCGAAAATCATCGGCAAAACGATTCAGATCAATCGCCATCCCTACACCGTTATCGGGGTGGCGCCGCGGGGTTTCACCGGCTGCGCAACCGGCCTCCGCACTGACCTGTGGATTCCTCTCCCGATGGATCACGACGTTTGGGGTGCGAACCGGCCCGAATATCGCGGCGTTGTCTGGCTGAACGCGCTCGGAAAGCTTCGCCCAGGTGTCACGAGGAATCAGGCGGAGGCCGAGCTCAACCTGCTGATGCAGGGTATCGTCGAGCGGTTCCCGAAGGATCACCGGGATCGTTCGAACGAGATTTCTCTCGACCCCCTGTGGCGCTCTCGCTTCGGCCTCAACGGCTATTTCTACAAGTTTCTTCCGATGCTGCTGGGACTCGCGGCGGTGCTACTCCTGCTGGCATGCGCCAACGTTGCCAGTCTCCTGTTGGTGCGTTCTGTCGGACGCCGCCGTGAGATTGCCATCCGGCTGGGAATGGGCGCTTCACGCCAACAGATCATCCGGCAGTTTCTCATCGAGAGCCTGCTCCTCGGCCTGCTCGGCGGTACTGCCGCCATTGCAATTGCAGTGTGGACTTCTCGCAGCCTCGTCGCTTTCTTTCCGCCCAGCACTCTTCCGCTGACCAACGACGCGCACGTCGATCAACGCGTGCTTTGGGTGACGATTGCGCTTTCCATCCTTGCTGCGATCATCTTTGGTATTCTTCCGGCCCTGCGGTCTTCGAGCCTGCCGGTGCAAACTGTTCTCAAGGAGGAAGCGAGCAGCGTCTCGCTCACCTTGCACAAGTCGCGTCTCTTGAGTGGCCTGGTGGTCGCGCAGATTTCGCTCTCGCTCGTTTTGCTGGTCTGCGCGGGACTCTTCATCCGCAGCCTGCAGAAAGCCCAGCAATCGGATCCGGGATTCGAAGCAAGTCATCTGCTGCTTGCCTCTTATGATCTCACGCCGGCTGGCTACACGCTCGCGACGGGTACGGAGTTCAATCGGCAGGTGCTCGCCAGGCTCTCGGCACTTCCCGGGGTCGAATCCGTGACCTTGGCTGATTTTTCACCACTGAGCTTCAGCATCCACTCCGACTATCTGCAGATCGAAGGCTACGTCCCGCAACCGCGCGAGTGGATGGAGATCAGCCGGGCGATCGTCGGGCCGAATTACTTTCGCACTCTCCGCACCCCGGTGATTTCTGGCCGTGAATTCACTGAAGCGGATAAGCCAGATTCGCAACTCGTTGCCGTCGTCAACCAGGCCTTTGTCGATCGCTATTGGCCGGGTGAAAACGCTATCGGCAAGCAGGTGACCGACGGCGGTGGCCGCTTCACCATTGTTGGGGTGGCAGGCAACGCCAAATACCGCTCACTCACCTCGCCGGCCGAGCCTGTCATCTATCTGCCGATTTACCAACAATTCCGCTCCGCACAGGACACCACCATTCACCTTCGCACCACTGGCATTCCGCAAATGATGTCTTCTTCGGTTGAAGAGACCCTCCATCAGCTCAATCCGGAGTTGCCGCTGTTCAACGTGAATCCGCTTTCCGTCACCATGCAGCTCGGCACACTTTCTCAACGCGTCGCGGTTACCTTTGCCGGCTCGTTCGGTTTTCTTGCCATGCTGCTCGCCGCCGTCGGCATCTATGGCGTCGTGGCTTACAGCACTCGCCAGCGTACGCGGGAAATCGGCATCCGCGTGGCGCTCGGCGCGGAGAAGGAAGGCATCTACCGTCTCGTTCTTGGCCAGGGATTCCGGCTCATACTGGCGGGCCTCGTCGTGGGCACGGCGCTCGCTGTGGCATTCACGCGCTTGCTTAAGACGCAACTCTTTGGCGTCAGTGAGACCGATGCGATTACCTTTGCCTCAGTTGGTCTGCTTTTGGCCGTTGTCGCTCTGGTCGCGTGCCACATCCCCGCTCGCCGCGCCACGCGAGTTGATCCGATGGTCGCACTGCGGCACGAGTAGCTGAGTTCGTGCGGACTCTGGAGGCGTCATGAGTAAGAAGCGAAGTTACGCTTGCTTCTCGGCGACTGCCAGGCAGCTTTCCTTTTCTGTTGACGAATCGATGAATGATGATATCATTAAGTCTTCTGAGATGAAGCCTTGGCGCCTGTCCTTGGAGGCGGGGAGGGTGCCTTGAGATAAGGCGTCAGGAGTTTTTCTGTGTCTTTAGTCAAAGGCCTCATTCGCAGCCTGCAAATGCCGGCAGCCCTATCGAGCGATTGCGCGATCATCTTTCGGGGCAGGCAAGGACTTGGGACGCACGGGTCCCGGCAGAGTCGAAAGCAAAGCCGCAATGTCATTTATCTTCAATGAGTTGGAAGCGGTGGCTGTCAACAAGGATTGTGACAAGCGGTTACTAGTCGTGGAGCGGAAGGATGTGGACCGTCTCTCCGATTGTGATGAAATGTGGATGGGGACGAAGCCATTGGCGCCTAAAGCTTGTGGCTGCATGGGCTTAGACCCTCCAAAAACCGCCGGATTTCGAAACTTTCGAGGGGGGCGAAGCCAATTACATAAGCTTATTAGGATCAATGACTTACGTTAAGAAAACGCGATTTTCGCTAATTTTTCCCGGAACGGCCATACCCGGTTCCTGCCTGCACGTCTCACCAGCATCCGAAAAAAGGCGGAGCTACTGCTCAAGGGGCTGTCAGCCATCAGCCGTGAGCAGACTGAGCGCTGAGACCCTGTGGCGGTCGCGGGTGCTTAAAGTTCTATTCCGCCCTTGACAAGGTAATTTTCGATTTTCGATTGCTGATTGCCGATTGAAGAGCTGTCAGCCTTCAGCGGGACACATCAGGCGGTCAACGTCCCTGGGAGCCGATGCCTGAAAGCCGATAGCTGTAGGCTGAAAGCTGATGGCTGACTGCTGAAAGCTGATTGCTGAGGTCTCATTTTTTGTAGACGACGCCGCCCTTCATCACAAAGCTGACGTGCTCGAGCACGCTGATGTCGTTGAGCGGGTCACCCGGGACCGCGACGACGTCGGCGAAATAGCCCGGCTTTAGCGCGCCGATCTCATTCTGCCAGCCAAGTAGCCTCGCGCCGTTGAGCATATCGGCTTGCAGGGCGGCCAGGGGTGACATGCCATATTTCACCATCAGCACAAGCTCCCGCGCTTGCGTGCCATGCGGAAATGGACCCACATCTGATCCCACAGCCATCGGCACTCCGGCCGCAAGCTGCTTGGAAAACTCCTCCGCGTGGAACTTGAGTATCTGTTGGTCCCAATCGCTCTGAGGCGGCGTGGCGTGCTCCGCAAAGTACTCCACGATTGTAAACGTCGGCACGGCGAAGATCTGCTTCTCCTTCATGATTCGCATGGTCTCATCACTGAGCTGGAATGCGTGGTCAATCGATGCCACGCCTGCCTGCGCCGCATACAGCGTACCTGGCTCACCGGTGGCGTGAACCCCGACGCGCTTCCCCGTGCGAGCGGCTTCCTGCACGGCGGCGCTGAGCTGCGCCTCGGTGTACTGATAGGGTGTGGAGAATTGGCCCGCCTGCAGGGAGTCCGAACCAGTTTCGTAGACTTTGATGAAGTCGGCTCCCTCTTTGATTTGCTGGCGGATCACCGTCACCAGTTCGTCCGCATTGTTCGCGTAGGTCGCATTCGAGAGGATGTGCTGCTCGGGATTGCCGAAGTTGGCATCTTCGTGCCCGCCGAGAATGTCCACCGCGTTGCCACTCACACGCAGGCGCGGACCAGGAACCGAACCCCGATCAATGGCATTGCGGACCGCGGTGGAGGCTGACCCTGCACCTTCGGTCCCCATGTCCCGCTCGGCGGTGAAGCCCGCCATCAGGTCGTCCCGGGCCGCCAGGGTGGCGGAGATCGTGCGCTGGGGTACGGATTCCAGCACGGTCTGCAGCGCTTCGTTACCGGGGTGCAGGAAGAGATGAACGTGAGCATCGATCAGTCCCGGCAACAGGGTGCGATCGCCCAAGTCGATCACGTCCGCTCCCTCCGGACGCTTTACTTCGCTGCCCACTTCGACGATCCGCTCACCTTGCACCAGCACTTCGCCGGGCGTAATCATTTTGCCGCTCTCGATGTCGAGCAGCCGCGCAGCGTGCAGCACGATGGGGCGCTTCGCCTCAGGAGGTGGGGATTGAGCGAACCGAGCAGAGAAGAGAAACTGAGATGCGCAGAGCAGCGACGCTGTTGCGAAGACGCAAGATCTTGTTCTCATAGGGCTCACGATGATACCATTGTTGCTTGGAATCGCCGCAGTCATCCTGCCTCTGCGGCCTCTCCGGACCGTCGATCCTTCGACCAAAGACGTGTCACTTTTCTGCTTCGGCCATCGTCTCTATTCTTGAAAGATCGCAATCACGTATAGGTGAAGTTGTGCCCGGGCGCAACGAGGCTGCTCCGCGTAGCGGCGAGTTCCTCGGTTCGCGTCCTCTAGCGCGCGCCCGCAATCAAGCTGAGGAGGGAATAATGAGACGCAATGGACTTGTAGTTCTGCTGGTAACGCTGGCGTGCCTGGCCGTTCTGGCCGTTCCGGGCGGCTTCAAGGGATTTAGCGCGTCGGCAAGCGGATATCATCTGCTGCAAAAGGTGACGGTGGGAGGTGAAGGTTTTTGGGATTATTTGGGAATTGCCCCCCCGGCAAGGCACCTGTTCATTTCACGGGGGACGCACGTGATGGTGGTTGACGCTGACTCCTACAAAACGGTTGGTGACATTCCAGATTTAAAGGGCGTGCATGGCATCGCCATCGCGCCGGAGTTTGGCCGCGGCTTCATCAGTGAAGGACAAGCGAGTCAAGTCACCATTTTCGATTTGAAAACGCTCAAGGCAACGGGCACAGCAAAGACGGGAGAGGGCCCGGACGGCATCATTTATGATCCCGGCTCGAAGCGCGTTTTCACCTTCAATGGCCGTGGCAAGAGCGCGACGGCCATTGACGCTGCGACGGGCAATGTGGCCGGTAATATCGACCTGGGCGGCCGTCCGGAGTTTGCCGCCGCCGACGGCGAGGGGCACGTTTATAACAACCTCGAGGACCAGAGCATCGAACTGGAAATCGATTCGAAGAAATTGAAAGTGCTCAACCGTTGGCCGCTTGCGCCGTGCGAAAGCCCATCCGGCCTGGCGATGGATACCGAACACCGGCGTCTTTTCGTGGGGTGCCACAACAAGATGATGGCGATTCTCGATGCGGACAACGGCAAGGTGGTGGCGACCGTGCCCATTGGTGAAGGTGTGGATGCCAATCGCTTCGACCCCGGAACGCACCTTGCGTTCAGCTCTAACGGAGATGGGACGCTCACCGTTGTTCGTGAGGACTCGCCGGATAAGTATACGGTTGTGCAGAACGTCACGACGCAGCGCGGCGCGCGTACTATGGAAGTGGACCCCACAAACCACAACGTCTTCTTGGTGACCGCCGAATTTGGACCTCCGCCGCCCGCTGCCCAGCCCGGTGAGCGCCGACGCCCGTCGATGGTGCCCGGTTCGTTTACGTTGCTCGTGTTCGGCCAGTAGCGCTGGTTCGCCGCCCGGCACCTTGGACTTCGGGCGCAGAGCATGATCTGGATGCAACGCAGGTTCCTAGAAGGCTGCTCGGCACATACCGTAGCAGCTTTGGTGCTGGTGTCATTTGTTGGGCGGAACTCTCCGGAACGCAGTCATTCCCGCGAAGGCGGGAATCCACTTCCTTTATGCCTTCTTTTTCCAAGGACTTCTGCAAATGGATTCCCGCCTTCGCGGGAATGACTGCGTTCCGGGCGCTCAAATGACGCGAGTACCCCTGCCCACGTCAAATAGGCTACGCTCAGCCAACGAGTGCTATCATTGATGTTCTGGGGGCATTTCGGAAAGGCTGAACACCTGAACTATGAGGCTGGGCATTGATTTTGGCACTACGCGTGTTGTCGCAGCATACGTCGATCGTGGCAACTACCCCGTGGTGATGTTTGAGGCGCCGAACGGCGTCACCAATGAGTGGTTCCCGCCGCTAGTGGCCGTACGCGGCCAAGAGAGGCTCTTCGGTTGGGCAGCGTGGACTGCCCAGGAAGAGCCGGGATGGACCGTGGTGCGTTCCGTCAAGCGGCTGCTGGAGCAGGCGGGACCGGAAACGCGCGTCCAGATCGGCGAACAGATCACTCCCATGCGGGAGCTTCTCGCCGGCTTGCTCACTTCCCTGCGAGACCACCTGCTGGCGGGCTCGAACCTGCCGGCCGCCAAGTCCGACCCTCTCGAGGTTATGCTGGGCGTCCCGGCTCATGCCCATAGCAACCAGCGGTTCCTCACGGTGGAAGCCTTTCGTGAGGCCGGCTTCAACGTTCTAGGGCTCTTGAACGAACCCTCTGCAGCCAGCATCGAATTCGGCCACCAGAACCGCAAGGCTCGCGCCGGCTCAGAAAATATGCGCATTCTTGTGTACGACCTGGGTGGTGGAACGTTTGACGCGTCCTTAGTGGAGCTGGGTGGCACCGAGCACGAGGTGATCGCCTCGGAGGGCATCGGAACTCTTGGCGGCGACGATTTTGACGAGATTCTCGCCGACTTGGCGCTGGAAACATCCGGAGTGGGCGCCGAAGAACAGCAGGGCCTGAGCCAGGCGGAAATGTTCCGGCTGCATGAGGAATGCCGGCAGAAGAAAGAGGCCCTTCACCCCAACACTCGCCGCATCGCGGTGGACCTGGGCGTGGTGCGTGAGGGGTGGAGCCAAGTCTCGGTGACCACGGAGGCCTTCTATCAACGCTGCCGGCCGCTCATCGACGAGACGCTGCACGCCGTGGAGGACCTGCTGGCAGCCAACACAGGCCGCCTTGCGAGCGGTGACGGGACAGGAGAAGCGCCGCAGATTGAAGCCTTGTACGTCACTGGCGGGGCCAGCGAACTGCCCTTGGTGTCCCGCGCGTTGCGCGAGCAGTTTGGACGCCGGGTGCGACGCTCGGCCTACACGCGCTCGGCCACAGCCATCGGACTTGCTATTCAAGCGGATGCGCAGGCGGGCTATCGCCTGAGTGAGAAGTTCACGCGATATTTTGGGGTTTGGCGCGAGGCGGAAGGGGGCCTGGCAGTGTGGTTTGACCCTCTGTTTGCCAAAGGCACAAGTCTGCCGCCGCCGGGCGCACCGCCGCTTGAGACCAGCCGGCGGTATTCGGCCGTTCACAACATCGGACATTATCGTTACTTGGAGTGCAGCCAGCTCACGGACGACGGCCGTCCCGCCGGCGATCTAACGGTTTGGGACGATGTGCGGTTTCCCTTTGACGTCGGCCTGCGGAACCAAGACGATCTCGCTGGTCTACCAGTGGCCCATTTGCACAACGGATCGCTGCCCGAGGCCGAAGAGCGCTACACCTGTGACGGCGGCGGCACGCTTACAGTGGGCATTCGAAACTTGACGTCAGGGTATGACCGGCACTATCGTCTGGGCCGCTGGGCCGCCCCGGAGGCACCCGTTGTTCCCGCGCGGCCAGGCCGGCGCCGGAAGCGCCCGTCCGCAACATAGCCTATGTCGGCTCCAAAACTGCCAGCGAGCAAGCCGCGAATCATCACGTCGATTAGCATGCTTAAGAAGTTGTCACGAGGGCACGCGAGAAGCGAGTTGCGTCTGGCGGCAGCCGCCGCTGTGATGTTCGCATGCGTGGTATCGGCCTCGGGCGCGCCCAAGAAGAAGAAGGCTCCGCCGCCTGACGATCTCCCCACCCAGGTCAGCAAACTGGCCTACCAGCTCTGGGGTGTGCCTCTTGATGAGTCCGGGCCCCTCACGAGTCATATCGAGAAGCTGGTGCTCGACCACATGACGCAATGGATCAACGCGCACCCTCCGGACGCAGGCTCCGCTGGTGAGGCCGGAAACGCTCCCTACAACGAAAAGCTACGGCATGAGGTGGAGAGCGTCTTCGCGAATGTCCGCAACCCTAACTACGCGACTGCATCCACCTTCCTGCAGTCGCTTGCGGGTAAGCCGGTGGTGGGGGTGGGGTACACTCTGGGTTGGAGTCAGTTCGACCGCGCCAACGTGATAGCGGTATTCGAGGCTAGTGACACAGGCTATCGGAAGGTGGCCGTGGATCACTTCATGCCCGACGTGGACCTCAGCTTTCATTTCCTGCAGCCGCCCGCAGGGATTTCTGATCAGCTTTGGTTTGTGGCTTATGGTACGCGGCTCGGTAAGAGCAGCCCCCGGCTGAGCGCCGTTGTGTATTCGTTCGACGGCAAGACGCTGCAATCACTCTGGCACACTACCGACGTCTACGACGGCAGAATTTCGTTCCAGGGCGGCCGCGTGATGATCAACTACTTGAAGGAGGATGAGCTCAAACAGGCGATCCTTAACCACACACCGTCGGTGAGGCACGAGGCGGCCTACCAGGTGACACCTAAAGGCCTCGAGGTTGAGTACGATCGCTAACCTGGGAGGGCGGCAGCTTGACGCCGCTTTGAAGGCGGTCAAAGGTCGAAAGTTCAAAGGTCGAAAGTGAACGGGCCAGGCGCTGGCTTTCGACCTTCAACTGTCGACTTTCAACCGCGCCTACTTATTCACCCGCTCCAGATACGTTCCTTCTGCGGTGTCCACACGGATGGTTTCGCCGGCGTTGATGAAAGGCGGGACATTCACGACCAAACCGGTTTCCATCGTGGCCGGCTTGGTGACGTTCGTGGCGGAGCCCCCTTTGATGCCCGGCTCCGTATCCACAATCTTGAGGTCAACGGTCTGCGGCAGAGCGATATCGATGGGCCGTCCCTCGTAGTACTCGATCTTAATCACCACGTCCGGCACCAGGTAAGAGGCGCGGTCCCCCACGACGTCTTTGTGCAGATGAACCTGCTCGTAATTAGCAGTGTTCATGAAGTGGTAGGAGTCGCCGTCCGAATACAGATACTGCATGTCCGTTTCGTCAATCACAGCGCGCTCCACGTTGTCTGTGGAACGAAAACGATAGTCAGCGATGGCGCCCGTGCGGAGGTGGCGCATCTTCGCCTGCACGAAGGCGCGCAGATTGCCCGGCGTGCGGTGTTCCGCCTTGTAGATCGAGTAAAGTTCTCCGTTGTGGTTGATCACCATTCCCGGACGAAGATCGTTTGCCTGCATGGGAGGCCCTCAAATTAGCTTGGGATGGGCTGTCGAACCAGGAAGGAGGCTTGGAGTAGCCCTGCCCTGCACGAAGCCAATCAATATTGTAGCCGCCCGGCTGGAATAGCGTCAATCAGGGCTTCCAACACATTCCAACGCATCGGGAATTTTCCCAATGGCGCGTAACCAAACAAGACGCTCTACAACGGTTTCCGGCATGATGTTTGTATCCGACCGGGCCGGCGGCTCTCCTACGCCGCCGGCGATGATGCTCTCTGCGTCTCACGACTTGTGGGTGAGGGCTTTTTCCACGGCTTCGGGGTTCCTTTCAATCACCGTCAGGTAAGCGCGCACCGCGCTTTCGGGGCGCCTACGTCCCTGCTCCCATTCCTGGAGTGAGCGCGGGCTCAAGGCATAGCGCCGTGAGAATTCCGCTTGGGACAGGCCCAGCTTGGACCGGATTCCCGCCACATCCACATCCTCAGGGACCTCGACGTATCGCATGGGAAGGGCTGTCCTCCCCTCCACATGATCCACAACTAATGGAAAAGCCGGAGGGCTTCAAAAACGAGCCCTGCACTACGCCTCTGCGGTTTCATAAGTAACCTGCACGTCGAACAAAGCGGACCTGAATCGAAGAGCTAGGCACTCTGCCCCAGCCGACCGTAAGACCTGCCTGGGAGAGCCTTGTGGTCCTGCGATTGTCCCGTGTACACTCGTCGGGCTCGTGAATTCAGCGCGTACGAGTCGGTTCCGCTCTGGGAGCCGAACAAGAAGGAGGCGATTCCATGAGGAACTTGTGGCGAAGCCTGGCAACGATGGCAGTGCTGCTTGCAGGTCCTGGCATGTCCGTCCTGTCGCAGACGCGCCCGAGCCCTAATAAGGCCGCTGCGCCTGCATACCGCTCGGCAACGAATGCCAACCTTGGCGTCACGCCCGAGCAGGTGGGTCTTTCTTCGCAGCGATTGGACCGAATCGGCGACGCTATCCAAAAGAGCGTCAGTGACGGGCGCATCGCGGGCGCGGTGAGCCTGGTGGCACGTCACGGCAAGATCGTCTACTTCAAAGCGTTCGGCATGGCGGACCGCGAGGCGGGCAAGCCTATGCGCACCGACAACATCTTCCGCATCTGCTCCATGAGTAAGCCCATCACCACGGCCGCCGTCATGACGCTCTATGAAGAAGGGCGCTTCACGCTCAATGAGCCGGTTTCTGACTTCATTCCGGAATTCAAGAACATGAAGGTGCTCGACCCACCCTCTCCGCAGGACAAGACCTCGCCGCCCGGCGCCTTGGTGGATGCCAAGCGCCCCATCACCATTTTCCACCTGCTCACCCACACGTCCGGCTTGACCTACCCCTGGAATGCGCGGCTGGGCAAGGCGTACGCTGACGCGGGAGTCGGCACCGGCATCCTGCAGCAGGAAGGGTCCACCGGAGATTCCGTCAAGAAGCTGGCCTCTCTTCCGTTGCTGTTTCAGCCGGGAGACGCCTGGGAGTACAGCCTGTCGGACGACGTGCTGGGTTACCTGGTTGAGAAGGTCTCCGGAATGCCGTTCGACCAGTTTCTCGAGCAGCGCATTTTCAATCCGCTGGGCATGAAGGACTCCTATTTCTTCTTGCCGGACGATAAAGCATCTCGACTGGCGGCCGCCTATACTTATTATCCTGACAAGGGCCTGCAGCTCTTTCCTGCAGGGAAAGTCATTAAGGAAGGGGATTTCAGCTATTCATCGGACTATCCCTATCGCGGGCCCAGAACCTATTTCTCGGGAGGCGGCGGACTGTGTTCTACGGCGGAAGACTATTACCGCTTCTGCCAGATGATGCTGAACGGCGGCCAACTTGACGGCACGCGGCTGCTGAGCCGGAAGTCCGTGGAACTGATGACCCTGAACCACACGCAAGGCAAGACCGATGATTTCGGTTACGGCTACGGATTCGGAGTGGACAGCGAACCTCGGTTTTTGACCGAACTGGGTTCGGTGGGCTCGTATTATTGGGGCGGCTTTTACTACACCAGCTTCGTTATTGATCCCAAAGAGGGCATGGTTGCTATCTTCATGGCGCAACTTCATCCCACCGGCGGTCTCAACCTTGACACCAAGGCCATAGAGTTGGCATATCAGGCGCTGATCGAGTGATAAAAGAGCAGAGTTCGTGCCTTTCAGCGCCGGCGCCGTGGATCCCGCGGTCGAGGCCGGCGTGCTGCGACCGGCTGCCGCACAGCAGAGCTGTGCGCTTTCGAGAGCAATCGAAACACTGGAGTCGCAGCCTGATCGGCGCCAGCCCAGCCTGGGCGCTCCGGCCCTATTCAGAGACTACTTCTGCCGGGTGAACAACCTCTACGCCAGCATAGCGGGAGAATCCAGTCTTGTCGAACGTGAGGATGGCAGTGAGGCCATGCGCTTGCATGGCGGCCACCAGGCGAGCATCGTGCGCTGGCTTTCCTGAAACCTGATAACGGGTGACCAGGGTCTCCCAAGCCGGGTGGATGGCCGGAACGTCCCGCAGCAGGACGAACATGCTCTTGAGCCGGGTCAGCTCAACCGCCGCTGCGGCAGGCGTCATTCCGAGGCCGTTTTGTTCAACCGGCCGGGTGGCCACAACCCAGAACTCCACGGGATTTTGGGGAACGATATGAAGATTGCGGCCTCGGCCCGGCAGCAGTTCCAGTGCGCGAGTGGCGGTCTCATGTTGGGGGTGGCGGACCTGGAGAGTGCGCAGAAGCGTGCTCGTATCGACGAGCAAAAGACGCCTCAGATCAGGTCGGGGTAGATACTCTCGCGGCTCATCGCGGAGTCGGAAAGAACCGGCAAAGCAGGATCATGGCTATCGGCCCAGGCACGAAATTGCCGCGCCCACTTCTCCGGATTGCTTTCTTGCAAGTGGACAATGGAAGCCAGCTCAGACTTCTCCCCGGTCATATCCGCGGCCAATTGTTTAAACCAGGCTTCGAGCGTAAGGCCCACCGCCGCCGCCTTTGCTTTCAGAGCGGCCGCCTGTTCGTCGGGAAGCTCAATCACCGTCATCGCCGTGCCCACCCATCCTCGTCAGCCACAATCTTACGCGGGTTGAGCGCCTTTGTCACGCGCGGAGGCCGGCGCAATCGCAATCAATCGCAATGCTGGCGCAGGCTGGCCACGAATGAGCCGCCGGCGCCCCGGTCGTCCCCGACGCTGTCCCACAAAAGTTGACCAACAAAAGACCGCGCAGAACATCGACGCGCGCGAAACTGGTCTGTTATTCAGACGGTATCGACGCCCCCGAGGCAGCTTCGAAAGCGACTTCGTGTCCGGGAGCGGAGCCACGACCGCAAGACCGCAAGAACGCTTGTGTGCGTAGTCCGTTATGCGAACCCGTAACCGAAATCTTGCTCTCGTTCTCGTGCCGGTTCTGTAGGGCCGACTTTTGGGCCGGCCTTGGCCGGCCAAGCCCCGGCCATACGTCGGATATCAAGGGCGAAGCCCTTGGCGGCAAGGGCCGGAAGCCCGTGCCACGTGGCATGGCCATCTTGGCCATGCAGGAAATGTACAAACTCCAGATCAAGGGCGAAGCCCTTGGCTAGCCTGCATATCTCACCGGGATTCGAGAAGGGCGGGGCTTCAGCCGGCTTCAGCCCCGCCGTTACAACGTCGGTTTGATATTTGAACACAAAAGCCACGATTTCGCAGGATTCGGCGGGGCTGAAGCCGGCTGAAGCCCCGCCCTTTTCGAATCCCGGTCAGAAATGCAGGCTAGTTTGTCGCGAGGCCCCGTTCGCTCCTCCGGGCCGCAAGCTCGGAAACGGTGGCTCTGACGGAACCTCGGCGATGCACAGATCACGGACGATTTGGACGAGTTTGAGGGCTCTACGAACCCAAAGCATCTAAATGACATGGATACAATGGCTTAGGTGCTAAAAATGGCCCATTTTTAAACTTTCGAGGGGGGCGAACCCAATTTTACAAGTCAAGTTACAACAAGTAGTTACGAAGAGATAGGGCGTTTTCTTGAAATCTTTCGCCAACGGTCAAGACAACCGTCCGTTTTCGGACAAACCGGGCCGGCGGGCGCACAGCAGAGCTGTGCGATTTCGGGAACGATCCAACAACATGGCGCACCCCGGGATCGTCCTCGGGTTCCCGTTGTTCCCTTGGCCCGCATTTCTCACGCCTGCGCCACTTCAGTTATATTGTTGAATCTGGCTCAGGAGGCGCGATGCCACACTACAAGTATCTGATCGTGGGCGGTGGAATGACGGCGGATGCGGCTGTGAACGGTATCCGTGAAGCCGACCCCGGCGGCTCTGTCGGCCTGATCAGCGCCGAGCAGGATAAGCCCTACAACCGTCCGCCCCTTTCCAAGGGCCTGTGGAAGGGTGAGGCGCTGGACGGCATCTGGCGCGGCACCGAGAAGCAGAGCGTCAGCATGCATCTGGGCCGAAAGGCGCAATCCCTTGATCGTGCCAAGAAGACGGTGACCGATGACCAAGGGAATGCATACACCTTCGAGAAGCTCCTGCTTGCCACCGGCGCCACGCCGCGCCAGCTTCCCTTTGACGATAGCTCCGTCATCTACTACCGCACAGTAGAGGACTATCGAAAGCTGCGGGCGCTGACCGGGCAGGGCCGCCGCTTCGCGGTGATCGGCGGCGGATTCATCGGCTGGGAGATCGCCGCGGCGCTGGCGACGAACGGCAAGGAAGTTGTGATGCTGTTCCCAGAGGAAGCGATCGGCGGCCACATCTACCCGCTCGACCTCGCTCGCTTCCTCAACAACTACTACCGGCAAAAGGGAGTGAATGTAGTCCCGGGAAGCTCCATCACCGATTTGGAGAAGACGGCCAAGGGCACCAACATAACTGTTCAAGGGCAGGGCCAGTTTCTGGTGGATGGAATAGTGGCCGGCATTGGCGTCACAGCCAACGTGGAGCTGGCGCAGTCGGCGGGCCTCCAGGTTGACAACGGCATTGTTGTGGACGAATTTCTGCGCACGAGCGACCAGGACATTTACGCCGCCGGAGACGTGGCGAATTTTTCGAACCCGACGCTTGGAAAACGCTTGCGAGTGGAGCACGAGGATAACGCCAATACCATGGGCCGCGCAGCGGGCGTGGCGATGGCGGGCCAGGCGAGCCCTTATCACCACCTTCCGTTTTTCTACTCCGATTTGTTTGACCTCGGATACGAAGCCGTGGGCGAGTTGGACCCACATTTAGAGACCGTGGCAGACTGGAAGGAACCGCATCGCGAAGGCGTGGTCTACTACCTGCGCGACGGCGGCGTTCGCGGTGTTCTTCTGTGGAACGTTTGGGGGCAGGTGGACGCGGCACGAGAGTTGATTGCCGAGCCGGGGCCGTTCGGTGCCGACGACTTGAAGGGTCGGCTGCCCAAGGCGCAATAACGGTGGGCGAAGAGAGAAGCCATGAAACGCCGAACTTTCTTGAAGAACGCAACGCTTGCGGCTTTGACATCCCAACTGGGGCGACAGGGCCGTCCGGTAGCCTATGGGGCTGCGGAGCCAAAGCGCATCGCCTTCGGGGGCATTCAGATCGAGTGCAGCACCTATAGCCGCATTCGCGCCCGCATGGAAGACTTCACGGTGCTGAGAGGCCAGGCGCTGACAGACGACCCTTTCTTCAGTCTGCTGAAGGGATATGCTTACCCGTTCCAGCCCACTCTGTTGGCAACGGCCGTCCCCGGAGGACCCGTCGCTGCGGACACTTACAAGGCGCTGAAGGCGGAATTCCTTGAGCGGCTCACGGCCCTGCTTCCGCTGGACGGCCTCTATTTGGCCATGCACGGAGCCATGTACGTGGAGGGTATGCAGGATGCGGATGGCGATTGGATCGCGGCGGCTCGCCAAGTGGTGGGAAAGAAGTGTTTGATGACGGCGAGCTTTGACCTGCATGGCAGCTTGAGCCGCCGCGAGATCGACACCCTGGATATGCTTTCCGCCTTTCGAACCGCTCCTCACATCGACCGTGAGGACACTGCCAAGCGCGCTTGTGACATGCTGGTCCACTGCCTGGATCAGCAGATTCAACCCACCATGGTGTGGGCTCCGATTCCGGTGCTGATGCCGGGCGAGCGCAGCAGCACGCTCTATGAGCCAGCCAAGCGCTTGTGGGCGCAACTTCCGGAAATGAACGCGAAGCCCGGCGTGCTGGATGCATCCTTGCTTGTAGGCTACGTCTGGGCTGATGAGCCCAAGGCCACGGCAAGCGCGGTCCTCACCGGCACCAAGCCGCAAGTGTTGAAGGAGTGCGCGCTTTCACTCGCTCAACAATATTGGGATGCGCGCAAGGAATTCAAATTCGACGTGCCCACCGGCACCCTTTCGGAATGCATTGAAAAGGCAGAGAAGCTCGACACAAAGCCGGTGGTGATATCCGACTCCGGAGATAATCCCACCGGGGGAGGCACCGGTGACCGGGCCGAGGTGCTGGCCGAACTCATGCGGCACAAAGTTCAAAATGCTGTGATCGCCGGCATCGCCGATCGGCCGGCGACGGAAGCATGCTACAAGGCCGGCGTCGGCGCGGAGATCCCACTACGGATCGGTGCCACGCTTGACCCGCAGGGAAGCGAGCCCGTGGACGTCAAAGCGAGGGTGACGTTCTTGCTGTCCACCGACAAACTGCCGGAACGGCAAGCCGTAGTGGATGTGCAGGGCATCTCGGTGGTACTGACCGCGAGACGCAGGCCTTTCCACGAAATACGGGATTTCACCTCGCTTGGCCTGGAGCCGACAAGCTTCAAGATTGTGGTGGTCAAATCGGGATACCTGGTGCCCCCAATTGCAAAGATCGCGAATCCAAATTTGATGGCGCTCTCGGACGGCGCCATCAACGAAGACATCGAGCACCTTTCGAACAAGCATCGCATTCCGAGCTATCCGTTCGTGCCCGACTTACAGTGGAAGCCCTTTGTGGTGGTCTCTGCGAGATCGCCTCAAGGGGCACAGGGGGCGTCTTGAAACTCGTGGGTTCCCGCTTGCGCGGGAATAATCTCTCCCGGCGGTTCATCGGTTCAATTCGGCGGGATAGCCCTACACACCTCACTCTCTTGTTTCCATCCTCCACTCAGTCGCGCTATGCTGGCGAACCGTGCCCATAAACGCTGGCCCAGCCCGGGCTGACTCTGCCCTTCAAAGCGCGCCGCCCGACAACTCCGGCCGGTGGACAATTGTTTGGTTGTTGTTCGCCGCCTCTTTAATCAATTACCTGGATAGGTCCACCATATCTCTGGCGCTGCCACTGGTATCCAAAGACTTGACGCTGGGCCCCACGAGCAAGGGCGTAGTGCTGTCGGCCTTCTTCTGGTCTTACGCCCTGATGCAGATTCCGATTGGCCGGGCCACCGACCGCGTGAACCTCCGCTGGCTCTACGCCGCAGCTTTCGCTCTATGGTCATTGGGCCAGGGCCTGACAGGTTTCGCCGGCAGCTTCGGGGTATTAATCCTGTGCAGGATGCTGCTCGGCGTGGGAGAGTCCATCTACCTTCCGGGCGGCACCAAGATTGTGAGCTTGCTGTTCGCGCCCTCTGAGCGCGGCCTGCCGTGCGGCATCTTTGATTTTGGCACCCGCATGGGTATGGTTCTCGGCGGCTTGCTAATCCCCTGGCTGCTGCTCCACCTGGGATGGCGGCTTGCCTTTCGATTGGTCGGGTTTGCCGCCCTCACCTGGCTCGTCCCTTGGTTGTGGGCCTCCAGGCGCTGCCTTGGAGCTAACGGCCGCATTGCTTCCGGGACGCGGCTCACAGCGGAGCATCTGAGGTGGCTGATTACCAATCGCGACCTTATCGGCATTTGCCTGGGTTTCTTCTGCTTCGACTACTACTGGTACCTGTTCGTCACCTGGCTTCCGGACTACCTGGTGACCGTGCGGCATTTCACCATTCTGCGCGCCGGGTTTTTCGCGGCCCTACCCTTCTTCGTCTTTGGCGTCAGCGAACCGGTGGGCGGCTGGATTGCTGACAAGCTCATCCGGCGCGGATGGGACGAAACCCGCACCCGAAAGGGCATCGTGGCGGTGGCCTTCCTCACGGGACTCCTGCTCATTCCCGCGTCGCGGGTCCACAGCGCCAACGCTGCGGTGGCGCTCATCGCCGGCGCGTCGCTGGTAGGGCTCGCCACCGGCAACTTGATCGTAATCCTGCAGTGCTGCGCCCCGCCCGAGGATGTGGGCCTCTGGACCGGCTTTGAGAATTTCGCGGGGAACATCGGGGGAGTTCTGGCACCGCTGATCACCGGGCTCCTGATCAGCCGGACGGGTTCGTACGCGCCCGGATTCGCGCTGGCAGCGATCACTCTAGCGGCGGGCGTGCTGTGCTACTGGTTCATTGTGGGAGAGTTGCGACCTCAGAGCGCCGGCAAAACGACAACATGACGCAAGCCGTTGCCAAATCCTTAAGCCTGTCATTGTCCTGGAAGCGCGGGCGTCTCGCTCGCGCTCTCAGGGTTGATATGGCAGCTCACCAAATCCGGCACCGGATTTCCGGCGGCCGTACCATGGCATCTCCTGCTTTGCAGTCGAAGGCCTGGGCAAACGCCGGGATATTTGATGGCGCCGCGATGCCCCGGTAACGGTCGAGCGCGTGCGGGTTTGTATTGGCCATCAGGCGTTCGTACTCGGGCCGGTCATTGGCGCCCCAGATCTGGCCGAACGCCAGGAAGAAGCGCTGCTCCGGCGTGAAGCCGCCGATCGTTGGACGCGGCTTGCCCGCCAGGTCCTTCTCGAGCGCGTTGTAGGCGATGGTAAGGCCGCCGAGGTCTGCAATGCTTTCGCCCAGCACCAGCTTCCCGTTCTCGTGCAGGTCGCCCTCAACCACATAGCTGTCAAACTGTCTTTGCACGCATTCGGCGCGCACCTTGAAGTTCTCTGCATCCTCCGGGGTCCACCAGTCGCGCAGATTACCTTGGGCGTCGAACTTGCGCCCCGCGTCGTCGAAACCGTGCGTCATTTCGTGGCCAATCACGGCCCCGATTCCCCCGTAGTTTGAGGCGCCATCCGCGTTCGGATCGAAGAACGGTCGCTGCAAAATACCGGCGGGAAAAACGATTTCGTTTTTCTCGTCGTTGTAATAGGCGTTTACCGTGGGAGGCGTCATGCCCCACTCGGTGCGGTCCACGGGCTTGCCGATTTTGTTGATGTCCCGCTGGAATTCAAAGAGCCGTCCTCGCAGCAGGTTGGTCACGAAGGGCCCGCGATCCGGGCTGAAGTTCGAGTAGTCTCGCCACTTGTCAGGATATCCGATCTTCGGCGTAAAGGCCGCCAACTTGGCAAGCGCCTGCTGCCGCGTGGCTTCGCTCATCCACGGCAGCGTCTGCAAGTCGTCACGCAGGGCGGCGATGAGATTATTCACCATTTCCTGGGCCCGGGCCTTGGCCTCCGGGGGAAAGTATTGCTGGACGTAAAGCTGACCCAGCGCCTCGCCCAGCTCGCGATCCGTTGCCTGCACGCACCGCTTCCAGCGTGGCAGAAGCTCCTGGGTACCCTGAAGGACGCGGCCTCTGAAATTAAAGTCTTCCTCAACAAACTCATCCGGAAGCGTGGAGGCGGTGGCATCCACAAGATGCCAGCGGAAATAGGCCTTCCAATCGTCCACCGGCACCGCTTGAAGGTCTTCGCTGGCGGCCTCAAAAAACTTAGGCACCGCAACGTTGAGGTTGTCGATGTAGGGATAGCCCATGCCCGTGAAATAGCCTTCCCACGAGAAATTCGGGGTTAGCTGCTGAAGTTCGTCCCTGGTCATTTTGTGATAAAGCTTGTCGGGATCACGGCGCTCGACGCGGGTGAGGGAGGCTTCCGCCAGTTTGGTCTCGAGCGCCATAACGGCCTTGGCCTCGGCCGCCGCCTTGTTGGCGTCGTCGCCTGCCAACTCAAGCATCTTGGCGACATGAGCTACGTACTGCCCCCGTATTTTCGCGGACTTCTCGTCGGTCTTGGTGTAGTAATCGCGGTCCGGCAGGCCCAATCCGCCTTGATCGACCCCGCCGATGACCTCAGAGCTGTTCTTCGCATCTTGCGTGGAGTGAAAGCGGAAAAGAACGTTGACACCCACACGCTGCAGCACTGAGATTTCGCTATCGACATCATGAATGTTTTGAACGGCATCGATGCGTTGCAGCTCCCTGCGGATGGGTTTGAGTCCCTCTTCGTTCACCTGGTGTTCATCCATGCAACTTGCGTAGAAATCACCAATCTTCTGCTCATTCGAGCCCGGCAGGGCATTCGCGTCCGCCGCAGCTTTCTCAAGGATCTGGTGCAGGTGCTCGCGGTTCTTTTCGGCAAGCTCACTGAAGCTGTTCCAGCTCGGGTACGCCGCCGGCACGGGATTCTTCTTCAGCCACTCGCCGTTGGCAAAATGATAGAAGTCCTGACACGGCTTGCAGGTCTTGTCGATCGATGAGAGCTGTACACCGTGCGATTCCTCGGTTGAGCCCCGCGTGCTCGTGCTTGACGCTCCGGCTTGCCCAGCTTGTTGCGCCCACAGCCCGGCGCCAGAAACCACACTCAATACGGTCGCAGCCAGAATGAGTGCGAGTATCGAAGTCTTCGTTGAGTGCATACTCCTCCAGCAAGAGAAACTATGAATTAGATTAGAACTTTGTTGAACGACCGCTGGAACTAACGAATTACGAGATTCCTCGTCGCCTGCGACTTGTCGCAATAAAGGCGTTCATAGGCCCTTCAACAAACCCGTCTGCGCGGTAGTCAAAGTCCGCGCTACCAGATTTGGCACTTGATATCCGACGGGCGCACCATCGCGTCGCCTGACTTGCAATCGAAGGCCTGGGCGAAAGCCGGCAGGTTCGAAGGTGGAGCGATGGCGCGAAACCGGGCGAGCGGGTGCGGGTCCGTGGTGGCTTGCAGGCGCTCCGCCTCGGGCCGGGAGTTCTCGCTCCACGACTGCGCGTAAGCCAGGAAGAAGCGCTGCTCCGGAGTGAACCCATCAACGAGCGGGCGCGGCTTCCCTTCCAGCGATCTTTCCAGCGCGCGGTAGGCAATGCTGAGCCCGCCCAGGTCTGCGATGCTCTCACCCAGCACGAGTTTGCCGTTCTCGTGCAGATCGCCAGCTATCACATAGTTGTCGAATTGCTTTTCAACGCACTGTGCCCGCTGGTTGAAATTCTTTTCGTCTTCCGCAGTCCACCAGTCGCGCAGGTTGCCGTGAGCGTCAAACTGCCGGCCTTCGTCGTCGAAGCCGTGTGTCATCTCGTGCCCGATGATGGCGCCCATGGCGCCGTAGTTGGACGCGTCATCAGCCTGCGGATCAAAGAAGGGCGGTTGCAAAATGCCGGCCGGAAAGACGATCTCGTTGAGCAAAGGATTGTAGTATGCATTCACGGTGGGCGGCGTCATTCCCCACTCGCTGCGGTCCACGGGCTTGCCGATCTTGTTCAAGTCGCGCTTGAATTCGAATTGGGCGCCCCGGATGACGTTGAGCACGTAAGGACCGCGGTCGACCTCGTAGGCCGAGTAATCGCGCCACTTGTCGGGGTAGCCGATCTTCTTGGTGAAAGCGGCCAGCTTGACCAGCGCTTGCTGGCGTGTCGCCTCGCCCATCCAGGGCAGGGTCTCGAGGTCATCGTGCAGCACAGCGATGAGCCGGTTCACCATTTCCAACGCCCGCGCTTTGGCCTCGGGCGGAAAGTACTGCTTTACGTAAACCTGGCCCAACGCCTCGCCCAGGTTGTTGTCCGTGGCCCGCACGCAGCGCTTCCAGCGGGGCAACAACTCCTTGGTTCCTTGCAGCACTTGGTCATTGAAGTTGAAGTTCTCGTTGACGAACGGGTCAGAAAGAGATGAAGCTTCGGCGTCCACGAGGTGCCAGCGAAGATACGCTTTCCAATCGTCCAGCGGAGCCGACTTGAGCTGGGCGTTCACGGTCTCGAAGAACTTGGGCGCTGTGACGTCTACTGCGTCGATAGAGGGATGACCGATTTCCTCAAAGTAATGAGTCCAGGAGAAGGCAGGCGTGAGCGCGCTCAGCTCCTTCACGCTCATCTTGTGGTATGTCTTCTGAGGATCGCGGCGCTCTACATTGGTAAGTGATGCCTCGGCCAGCCTGGTTTCGAGGGCCATCACGGTCTTGGCCTCGGAATCCGATTTCGCTGGGTCGTCGCCTAGAAGCTCGAACATCTTGGCGACGTGCTCCACGTAGTGCTGGCGAATCTGTTTCGACTTGTCATCCGTCTTCGTGTAGTAGTCGCGATCCGGGAGACCCAAGCCGCCCTGGTCTGCGCCGCCAATCACCTGCGTGCTGTTCTTGGCATCCTGCGTGGAGCCGAAGTCGAATAAGGCCTCCACGCCCATGCCTTGCAGGCGGGCCACCTCAGACTGAAGGTCGGCCACGCTCGCCATAGCGGCGATCCGCTCAAACTCCGGTTCGAGCGGCTTGACGCCCTCGGCATTCACCTGCTCCTCATTCATGCAGCTCGCATAGAAGTCGCCGATCTTCTGCTCGTTCGAACCCGGCACGGCCTGGTGATCTGCAGCCGCTTTTTCAAGAATCTCGTGCAAGTGATCGCGATTGCGTTCTACCAGCTCGTAAGCCGGACTCCAATTGGGATAGGCCGGCGGGATGGGATTTTTCTTTCGCCATTCACCAGTGGCGTAACCGTAGAAGTCCCGGCACGGTTTGCAGGTCTTATCCATGGAGCTGAGCGCGACGCCGTGCGATGCGGCAGCGGTCACGTCACCGCTCGGGTTCGCGGGTTCGGCCTGCCCGGCCCGCAAATTGCCTGAGAAAAGTGGCATAGCGAAAGTGGAAGCGGCCAACGCCAACGTGGTAATCGTACGCATAGTCTTAGCCCCTAGAGTGATGTAAGATTCCGCTAACCCTTTGGGGCGCCGCCCGGCCCGACCCGGTTGAGAAGATCCTCGGGTTTTACGAAGGATCCCATTATACCGCGACGCGAGTTCGACAAGGGGATCAATTCAAGTCATACCCGCCTCTTCAAGACGCGGCCCTGCAGGTTAGGTTCTGTTCCGAAATCAGATAACAACCGATTACTCCCACGAGCCACAAGCTCGCACCACCTTCTGAGTGTGTTACAATTCGTGAACCGCAGATAGACCGTAAAGAGGGGCACAGAGGGGATTTTGTCTTGAGTTTCGAAGCTGCGAAAGAGCCAGCCGCTCCCCCGGTGCAGTCCGCCCCAAGCGCGAATCTCCTCTCAGTGGCCGCGTGCACTGACGTCGGTCACAAGCGCCAGAACAACGAAGATAGCTATCTGATTCTTGATTCCTCGCGTCGCATCCTCAGTCAGCCTGCGGCCGAGGGCCGGTTCAGCCTGAATGAATCCGGGGCGCTGCTGGCCGTCGCGGATGGGATGGGTGGGCACAACTATGGCGAAGTGGCCAGCAGGCTCTGCCTTGAACGTCTCGGGGAAGAGTTCCAAAGGGCCGTTTCGCCGGAACCTGAATTTCGGCAGGCAGCCGTGTTGTTCAAACATGCTATTGAGGGGGTTAGCCACTCGCTTTACGAGCTTGCTCGAGAGCAACCCGCCTACGCCGGAATGGGAACAACGCTAACGGCCGTTTTGTTAAGAGGGGATCAGGCCTGTGTCGCCCAAGTGGGTGACTCGCGGGCTTATCTCCTTCGGGGACAGACGTTGCGTCTGCTTACTTTGGACCAGACAGTGGGAAACTTTGTAGACGCCGAGCAGGGCGCCCACTTAGAAGGGCACATCAAAGATATGCTCACTCAGGCCGTCGGCTCTCAGCCTGAGATCGAAGTGGTGCTCACCGAAATAGTCACCGAGCCTGGCGACCTGCTGCTGATGTGCTGTGACGGCCTCTATAAACCGGTACCCGACGAGGAGATGATGCCGCTGCTGCTCTCACCCGACAGCCTGACGACCCGGGCCACCAAGCTTCTTCAGCTCGCTCTCAACCACGGAGGCCCCGACAATATCACCCTCATCCTTTCGCAGATCAGAACCGCAGCCGAGTTGTAAGAGTCTCAGTGAAAACTGGCGGCGGGCTTGCTAAGGCTGCTTGAAGCCCGATTGCTCCAACTGCACCCGATGCCGCTCGAGCAGAGTTCCGGTGGCGTGGTCCACCGCAGCCAGCGCAATTTGATAGTTCACCTCAGCTTGTACCAGGCTTACTTCCGTTTGGGCTAACTCCGTCTGCGCTTCCAGCACCAGAAAGATGGTTCCGGTGCCGAGCTCGTACTTGCGCTGCTCAGACTCCACCGTCTTCTCGGTGAGGTCTCGTGCGATTTTGGCGGCGGAGATCGAAAGCTTGGCTTCCTCCAGGCTGTGGACCGCATTCAACACGTCGAGCCGCACGGCCTGTTCTTGCCTCCGCATCTGGTAAAGATCGCCGGTCTTCGCCACTCTCGCCTCGCCCAGCGCTGCGCGTGCGGAGCGGTTGCGCAAAGGAAAGTTGAAGGTGAGGCTCAGCGAGTACGTGGGATAACTGAAGTGAAACAACTGACTGAGCGCGTCGCCAAATCCACCCGGCGTCACCAACGGGGGCGTCACAGAGTTATCGTACTGAGTGCCACCCACTCCTTGCGGATTGTAAACGCCTTGGAGCTCGAGGTCCGGCAGCAGGTTGTTCCGTGCGAGGCGAATGCTGATGTCATCGGCAGCAAGTTGCTCACGCAAGGCCGCGAACTCAGGGCGGTGCTGCTCGGCGAGCCCTTGCGCGGTGGAGACGTCAATCGAGAATAGCGGCTCTACCGGCGCCGGATCCTCCACGAGGTCGAGGTCCAGGGCTTCAACATAGGAATCAAGGTCCGCTCCGACCACTTGACGCAAGGCGTCTTCCTGCTGCTTGAGCTGGTATTCCGCCTGAATGGACGCCACTCGCCGCTGTGCGACTTCGGACTGCGAGCGGTAAATGTCGAGCGGGGGCAGCGCCCCGAGATCAAGTGAGCGCTTATCGTGATCGTAAGTGGCTTGAGCCTGCTTGAGGGAGGCATCCGCCACGCGCAAGCTCTCCCGCGCCAGCACCACACTCCAGTATTGGTTGATGGCCTGTTGAATCGACGTGTTCACCTGGGCTTCAAAGTTGTCTTGGGAAGCGCTCGCGCTTCGCCGCGCGATGCGGATGGGCGCCATATTGGGGAAAAAGCCGCGATTCTTCAAAAGGGGCTGACTGACCTGCAGGTTCCAGCCCGCGTTGAAGAAAGGATTGATGAAGTAGAAACCGCTGTTCGTGTCGCCTTTGCCGCCGGAAAATGAAGTGGAAAAGACGGTTCCGGTTTCAAAGGTCTGCGTGTAGTTCACCGCGCCCAGTTGGGTCAACTGGTCGAGCGTCTGAGTCGTCTGTGCGGTCGCCCCCCCGCCGACACCCTGCAGTTCGTTGGTGGCCTGCGAAAGACTCCGTTGGTTGAGAGTGTTTGCGGTGAGCAGCGGATCGAAGGGAGCGTAGGCCGCCATAATCCGATAATGCGCCTGGTCTACCGGCGTCCGCGCCAGACGTACCTCAGGATTGTTGAGCAAGGTGAGAAGTATCGCGTCTTCGAGCGTCAGCCTCAGCTTCCCATTTACCACGTGGTCGCGAAGAGCCGAAGGCGGAGGCAAAGAGCCCGGGATCGTCGCGGCGGATCGGTTGGGACTGTCACCCGCCCGGCACACTATGGCCGTGGCGGAAAGTACGGCGAGCGCGAAGAGCGCGTTCCCGCAGCGAGTCAGCTTCAACATTGGAGCACCCCCTAACAAACCTGGGTAGGGGCACATGGCCATGTGCCCCTACGCCGTGTGCCGCCTACCCCATGTGCCCCTACCCATGGGCCCCGCACCGAGACTGAACGGGCCCCGTGGGCACATGGCCATGTGCCCCTACTCGTAGTGAATCGCCTCTACAGGATCGAGGCGCGCGGCTTTCACTGCGGGATACGTTCCGAAGATCAAGCCCACGGAGACCGAAACAAAAAAAGCCAACAGAATCGAGGACGCGGTCACGATGGTGGACCAGCCCGCAAACACGGCGATGAGCCTGGACATTCCGAAGCCGAACGCGATCCCGAGCAGTCCGCCCACGAACGAAATCATCACCGCTTCCAGCACGAATTGACGGACGATATCACTCCGCCGCGCCCCAACCGCGCGACGCACTCCGATCTCACGCGTGCGCTCCAGGATGCTTGCCAGCATGATGTTCATGATGCCGATACCCCCCACTAACAGCGAGATGGAAGCAATGGCCACCATCACCACGCTGAAGAGGCGCTCGGTGCGGCGCTGCTCGGCTAATAGTTCGGCTGGGACAATCACGCTGAAGTCGCCCGCGTGACGGTGCGAGGCGTTGAGGATGCCTCTCACCAGGCTGGCCGCCGATACGCTATCGGCCGAAGCCCGAAGACGCAAGTAGATTCCGTCGATCTCGTCCCGCATGCTGCTGTAGTTGTCTTCCAGACGAAAAATGGCGGCATTGAGGGGCACATAGATCAGGTTGTTCAAGTCCTCGCTCGGCAGGCCGGAGACCTCGGTGCCCGCGCTCAATTGCGGCCCGACAACGCCGATCACGTGGAACCATTGATCGTTGACCTTTACGTAGCGGCCGAGCACTTCGCCGGGCCCAAACAGCGCGCTGCGGGCGGCTTCGCCGAGCACGCACACCGGCGCGCCGCGCGCAGTCTCACCCGAGTCGAAGAAGCGCCCTTGCACCACCTCGAGGCCAGCGATCTTCTGGTAACTCGGCTCTACTCCGAACACGACGGGCATGGCGCCCTGCGCCTTTGGTATCGTCTTTGAGGGAGCGAAGCGCTTACGGGGCGTGGAGGCTTCGATGCCACTCACGTTCGAGGCGATTACGCGATAGTCCTCGAAAGTGAGTCCGGGCGAGAGACGGCGGATCTTCTGGTGGGCCTGCTCTTCGACGGTCTCTTTGGCCTCGACGATGAGGTTGCGAACGCCAAGCTGCTCGATGAATGCCAGCACGCGCTGTTGCGCGCCGGCGCCGATCGAGAGCATGGTGACCACTGCGGCCACTCCGAAGATCATGCCCAGCATGGTGAGCAGCGAGCGCAGCTTGCGAACCAGGAGGTTGTCGAGACCCAGGCGCAAATCCGGCAGCAACTGGCTGAAGGCACGCCGACGGTTCGCCGAACGCAGGGCGGCAGCGGCACTCGCGGCCGTCCCGGCTACCGCGCTCATCGCGAACCTCCTGCTCCAAGCAATGGTGGCGCACTCGAAGGAGCAGCACCCGTGCCTTTCTCTTCAGGATTCACAAGGGCAACCTCAGTGCCCTCCTTCAAGCCTTCCACCGCGGCTTGGCCTTCATTCACTGCCCGGATGTGAACCTCCTGTTTCACAAAGCCTCCAGCCGTCTTCACGTAGACAGCCGGCTTGCCTTCCTTGACGAATATGGCCTGGCGGGGCACAAGCAATGCGCCCTGAACAGCGCCGCTCATGATGGTGAGTTGCGCCGTCAGCCCAGGCCGCAGCCGGGGCTCAGGCTGATCAAGCTCGAAGGTGGCGCTGAACTTCTGGGAAGAGTCGCTGGACCACCACTCCGACCGCGAAGCTGTCGCTCCAACAGTCTTGACCTTTCCGTGTAGGACCTCGCCTGGGAGAGCGTCGACCCGAATTTCCGCCGGCTGCCCCGGCTTGAGGTTGGTGCGGTCGCCTTCGCTGATTTTGGCCGAAAGCTGCATTTGGCCGGTGTCGAGCACCTCCCCGACTTGCGTGCCGGGGTACACCTGATCGCCGGCGCGATACTCGGGAAGCGTCATGCCCGTGAAGTAAAAGCCGCCCGCCGCCCGCTCATTCTCGCGCAGGCGCACAAAGCCGGAGAGGGACGATTTCACCGTCATGTTGTCGATATTTCGCTGCGCCTGCTCGATGGCCAGCGCGGCCTTGTTGTGCTTTTCCTGGCTCACGGCGATGCCGGCTTTGCCGGAGCTGGCATGGGATTTCGCGTCCTCTTCAAGTTGAGCGAGCACGCGCTTGGCTTCGTCGAGTTTCAGCAGGTTCTTTTTGGCATCGATGGCGCTCACCAGTTCGTTCTTGCTCACTTCCAGTTCGGCCTGCCGGACGTCGAACCGCGCTTTGAGCAGGGCCACCTGATCCTGCGCCGCCTGCACTGCGGCGTCAGCCTTGGCTTTCGCAATCTCCTCGTCGGCCTGGGCCATGTCGGATCGGGCCTGCTCCAGGTTGAACTGCTGCTCACTGGGATCGAAGTCCACCACCACATCCCCGGCGTTCACGTGACTGCCGCTGGCGGCCAGATGAAGGATTTGTAGCGTGCCGCCGCCCACGGGAGGAGCAATGATGGTGACACTGTGCGTGGATTGCAACTCGCCCGTGGCGTACACCCGCAGCTCCAGACTTCCATTGGTGACCCGAGCCACAGGTACCTGATCATCAGGTTTCGTGTTGCCGACAGCTTTGAGCGAAGCACGCACGCCGAGGACCGCGGCGATGAGCAGTACCACAATAACGACAAGCCGGATTGGTTTTCTCAAAGCCATCGAAGAACGGTTGTTGGTTCTCGGTTGTTGGTTCCAGGCTGGGCGGCGGGCGAGACGCCCGCGCTCCCAGGGATTGTTTCAACCTTCTCACCGAATCGCGAGTGGCGACGAACGACAAACCACGAGCAACGAGCGCTGTTCGTGAATCGAAAATCGCAGATCAGAAATCGCCAATCGAAAATGGGCAGTTCCTATTGCTTCTGAGTCGGGTCCTTCAGCGCGACGCGATCTCCAGGCTTGAGACCTGCGGTTATCACGAGCTGGCTTTCGCCCCGCTTGCCCACCTCGATCGTTCGCTCGTCGAACTTTGAGCCATGCAGGACGTATGCCACCGTCTCGCCCGACTTCTGGAATGCCGCTTCCGCCGGAATCACGATCGCGTTCGGAATCTTGTCAACGGCGATACGCGCAGTCGCGTTCATGCCCGGACGCAGACGCGGATCGGATTGGTCCAGGCCCACGCCCAGCTCGAAATTCTTGGGAAAGGGCCAGCCACCGCTGAAGTCAACGGTGGCGAGCGCCCCGATGCGCGCCACGTGACCGGAGAGCTCGCGGTCCGGCAAGGCATCCACTCGGACGTTAGCTGCCTGGTTTAGCGCCACCCGCGCGCGGTCGCTTTCCTCAATGCGGCACTCGATCCGCAGCGCCGAAAGATCGGGAATCTCAACGATCCCGGCGCCCGGCCAGGCTTGGTCGCCCTCTTTGAAAGGCTGGTCCCCGCCCATAAAGCCACCCGAGCGGTAATTGGTCAGGATGGTGACGATGCCATCCAACGGTGCGCGCAAGGTGAGCACGCTGATCCGGTGCTCGGACAGCTTTACGTCGAAGGCCGCCTTGTCACTCTTATGTTTTTGTCCGTCGAGATCGGCGTCCGCGCCGGTCTTGTCGGATTTCGATTTCTGCGCGCTGGCGGCCAGCTTGCTTTGGTTATCGGCCACCACGAGCTGGTCTTCCGCACCCTCGATCCTGGAGACAATCTCGCCCTTGCTGGCGTCGAGCTTGGCCGAGTCCACGTCATACCCGGCCTTCAACAGGTCTGTGCGGTCTCCTTCCAGCGTAATGCGAGACGTCGCCCGTGTCTGCTCCGTTCCAGCCTCCGCGCCCCTCAACACAGACCGGTCCTGCGCCAGGGTGGCTTTCAGCTTGGTGGCGTCAAACTCCACCAGCACGTCGCCCTTTTTCACGCGCGCGCCTTCGTGGACCAGGTGAAGAATCTGCAAGTCTTCAGCGTCTGCCGGAGCGGTCACTACCACCGAGTGGATAGCCTTAACTTGCCCGCGCAGTTCCAGGTAGTCCACGAACTCGCTGCGCTTGACTTCGGCAGTCGGTACCTGTGGCCTGCGATTTACCCCCCGCACGGCCGCCCACGACAGGCCCGCCAGCACCAACACGCCGAGCGCCAGTAACCAGCGGCGGCGCCTAACAGTGGATTCGAGCGAGCTCGTCATGATTTTCGAGATATTTTTGCAAGACTCATGTTTTCAATAACATTCCGGCTTCGTTCGTCAAGAAGTCAGGAGTCAGCAGTCGGAAGTCCGAGGATGACGAAGTTGGTTGCTTGTTTGTAACATTTCTGTAACATAAAGATCCAAAGAATTCGTTACCGGGGCCAGCAGACCGAGCCGACAGAAGCCGAAACCACATCGTCTCTCCAAGACATTTTTGTAAGTCCCTGCTGCTCAGTAACATTCTGGCTTCGTTTGTCGGCATCCCTGCTCTACGTCGCCACGACCTCGCTGTAACATTTCAAGACGGACCCACCAACGCCAAACGCTGGCCGGGGCAAGCCCCGGCCCTGCTGCCTTTCCCGAGATAATTTTCTAAGCTGAACACTTTCAATAACATTCCGGCTTCGTTCGCGGCTCTGCAGGTCAATCACGGCCGATGTCATGCCGAACTCTTCCTCAAGCTCCTCATAAGCCTTGCGGTACCTCGCTGTTTCAACCATTCTTCGTGCATTTCAAGGATGCGCCCTGTGCTTACATCTCCACCATAGCGCTTTGTTCTCATCGGCAAAGTACTTTCTTGGTCAAATGCGCAGTGAGGCGTCCCCTGACCGCTAACACCCAACACCCAACACCTGGCACCTGGCACCTGGCACCTGCTCTTAGGCCTTGCCCCGCAGCACCACCTCACCGGCTTTCAGGCCGGACTGGACCACGGTATCTAGGTCGCTCTCGGGCCCGATTTGCACCTCACGCTTATCGAAGCCTAAGCCGGACTTCACCCAGACAAAGTCGCGCCCTCCCTCAACCGCCACGCAGTCTCGAGGCACCACCAGCGCGTGCGGGACGCGATTGAGTTCCACATCGACGGCTGCCGAGAGGTCGGGGACCAAGCGCGGATCATTGCCCTCAATGCGGTACAGGGCAGTGAATGTCCGGACCTTGTCTGAAAGCTCGCTGGTCTGGCCCATAGGCGCGAGTTCCTGGAGGTGCGCCGGGAAGGTGAGGTCAGGGTAAGCGTCCAGGTGGACGGTGGCCCGCTGGCCGGGCGCGAGCGCCAGCACGTCCTCTTGGTTCACGCGGATGCTCACCTCCATCGCCGCCGGGTCAACGACTCGCATGAACGACGCCCAGGCCCACACTTGATCTCCCTCTTCCACTTCGCCCATGCTGCCACTTTTCCAGATGTTGTTCAGCACCACGATTCCTTCGATGGGGGAGTGAACCGCCATGCGCTGCTCGTTATCCTGGGCGTGCAGCATGATCTCGTGCGCCCGGTCGCGCTGAACTTCCAGCGAACGGATGTCGGCGGCCGCCGCAGCGCGCTTCAAATCAAACGTACTGCGAAGCTGCTTCAGGTTCGCCTCGGCTTCCTCCAGCGCCTCTTCGTTTTTTTCGACATCGATACGAGACATGATCTCGTTCTTTTGCACTTCAAGCTGCGCTTTGCCGAGCTGGTCCTGCGCCTGTTGCAGCTCGCTTTCGTCTTTGGCGCGGTTTGTCGCCTCATCGGCCTGCTTTTTGGTGATCTGATCCACCAAATCCTGATATTCCGCCTGCTTGTCGAGGAACGTCTTGATTTGGTCCTGCCGGTCAAACTCCACCAGCAAGTCGCCGGGGTGTACGTGGCTCCCGGCCTTCGCCAGCTTGGTGATGGTGAGACGATTGATCTGGCTGCCGGAAAGCATCGGGGCCGTGATGGCTACGGACTGCACAGCGCCAACCGTGCCGCTGAGGCGAAGGGTGTTCACAAAGTCGCGTTGCTCGGCGACCGCGGTGCGAATGGGCGACTCTGGCGCTGATCCGGCGGAGATTGCCTGAGCATGAGTCCGCCATAGGCACAAGACGGCACCCGCCGCGGCCAGCGCCAGCACGACGGCGATGATGACAATGGAATGAGATTTGGGCCGGCGGCCTTTGGGAGGCGGAGAGACGGGCGCGACAGGCGCAGTCGGGGGCGCCTCAGACGGCACCAAGTCCGGGCGTTCGATCTCCGTGATTACCTGATTGAACCGGGAATTAATGGCGATCCCCCCGGGCCACCTTGCCTGGCCTACCTGATCCAGGCCGACGTACCAATGGATATGATATCCCAAGCGGTACAGCTTTTAGGACTGTATATCGGGGCAAAAGGTTAGCCGACTTCTTCGAGAGTTCTTCGCCAATGCGTTGACAATTCCGCCTGAATTGCTATCCTTAATGCGTAGTCGAGTTCGAACTGGTAGGAGTAGAGAGATGATTTCTACAGTTGCTTCTCCGGCTACCGAGACCGCAAAGGATCGGCTGTTGGCAGTGATTGCCGAATATCCCGTGCGGCCGACGGACTTGCTTGAGCAGCTGCAAGCGGATATCTCCTATGGCAGCTTTCAGGATGCCCTCTCGGAACTGCTTGACGCCGGGAAAGTCAAGCTTGGTCCCGACCTACTTTTGCGCCTGAAGTAGATCGCTCACTAACCCACCTAAGATGCCGGCACAATTGGCGGTTCCGTCCTCAAGCGATCGCATGACGCAGGAAGAGGTTCCTGATGGCGACGATCGGAGTGAATTTGAACGGGATCGAGACATAATTCTGTACAGTTCGGCTTTCAAGCGACTTTCCGGAATTACCCAAGTAGTCTCCGCGCACATTGGACATGTGTTTCACAACCGGCTCACGCATAGCTTACAAGTGGCGCAGGTAGGACGAAGTCTCGTTCAAAAGATGAAGATTCGTCACCTGGAACTCGCCCAAGCGCTAGGTTTGGATGCCTGTGCGGTTGAGGCAGGGTGCCTCGCACATGACCTTGGCCATCCGCCATTCGGACACATCGCGGAGGAAGGTTTGAATAGGTTGGCTGGCGAGGGCGCCGAGGGATTCGAAGGCAACGCGCAGAGCTTTCGAATTGTTTCCGAGCTTGCATTTCGATCCAATCTCTTCAACGGTCTTAATTTAACTCGAGCGACGCTACGTGCGATCCTAAAGTACCCTTGGACCTACGCAACGCGACCAGTGCATGACCCGGTCAAACGGAACAAATGGGGTGCCTACACTTCTGAGCTTAGGCCGTTCGAATTCGCTACGGGAAACGCCGAGGGAGGTCCGACTGTCCGTTCCGCAGAGGCTGAACTGATGGACTGGGCGGACGATCTCACCTATGCCGTACACGACGTGGAAGATTTTTACCGCGCTGCTGTGATCCCGCTTCACCGCTTGCGGCCTTCTGGAAAATCAGGAACACAGGAGGTCGAGCGAGAAAGGTTCCTACAATACGTCTGGCATCGCCGGGAGAAAATCCCTGAGCTCAAGGACATTACTCAGGACGGCCTGGATCGCACGTTCGGCGATGTTCTCCTCTCCTTCTTTACGATTGATACTGCATACGAAGGTACGCGCGACCAACGTGCTCGCCTAAGGTTGTTCACCAGCAACCTCGTGGGTCGGTACATCAACGGATTGAAACTGAAACAGCTTGACGATGGAGAAATCGTGGTCGATATAGATCCTGGACTCAAGCTTGAAATCGCAATTCTGAAGCAATTGACCTGGTTCTATGTGATCGAAGCCTCGTCTCTCGCCGTGCAGCAGCACGCACAGAAGCAGTTAATCCGCTACCTTTACAAAGTATTTATGCAGGAAACCAAGAAGAGCCCAAGCAAACTCTTGCCGCCGTACTACCGTGAACGGCTTAGCGAAGTCCTCCAAAATGACGGTGTGTCCGAGCCGCGGGTAAAGCGCATTGTGATCGATCTCATTGCCGGGATGACGGAGGCCCAAGCCATTGCCGTGTACCAGCGTTTGAATGGAATCGTGATCGGTTCAGCGCTGGACAACATCCTCGTTTGAACTCTGTCTCGCCTGGACCCTTCGAACCTCCCCTAGCGTTGGCATCGCAAGGAGTGCGCGCTCTGTAGCGTCAAGCATTCGGTCAATGTCCGCATCTGTGTGGGCATAGCTGATGTGACCGCGCTTCAGGTTCACCGGCATCAGAAAGATGCCGCGTTCGATGAGGCGCCGGTGGTACTCAACGAACTTGCTCGCGTCATTACGCGGGGCATCGCGGTGATTTTCGATGGGCCCCTCGGCGAAGTAAGTGATGAAGATGGACCCGAAGCCCGCCACCGTGGCGCTGGTGCCGAGCCGCTGGTGAATCTCAGTCAGCCCCTTCCGAAGGCGATCGCCCAGGCGGAAGATGTGTTCGTGGACGGGTTCGCGCTCCAGGACTTCGATGGTGGCAAGAGCCGCCGCGCAACCTGCCGGATGACCGTGATAGGTACCCGCAAAATAGGTGTCGCCGCCTGGGCGCGCGCTGAAACGGTCCATGATCTCGGCCCGCCCGCAGATCGCTGCCATCGGGAAGCCGTTCGCCATGGCCTTGCCGAAGGTTGCAAGGTCCGGCGTGACGCCGCAGATCGCCTGGTACCCGCCGAGATGATGCCGAAACCCGGTGATGACTTCGTCGAAAATCAGCACTGCCCCATGCGCCGAAGTAAGCTGCCGAAGCCCCTCAAGGAAACCCGGCTTGGGCAGCACACAACCGAGGCTGTGTCCGATAGGTTCCACGAGGACTGCGGCAACCTGTTCCGGGTGACGGGCGAACGCGCGCTCCACCTCGTCGAGATCGTTGTACGTGCAGGTCAGGGTACCCTCCGTCACTCCGGGCGGCATTCCTGCCCACGCAGGGCCAAACTGTGAAAGAGCGCCTGGGAGCGCGGGCGTCTCGCCAGCCATTCGATCTTCAAGAGAAGGTTCAAAGAGCGGGCGAGACGCCCGCGCTCCCAGGCTCTGAGAAATTTCTTCCCTCTTTCCGGGCGCTTGGGCGACGTTCCCTTCGGGATCACGCCCATCGCACAGCACCGAATCATAGGTGCCGTGATAAGACCCACGAAACTTGATGATCTTCGGCCTGCCGGTGACCGCCCGCGCGACGTGGATCGCGCTCGACACTGCCTCTGATCCGCTTGTGCAGAGCAACACTTTCTCCGCGCACGGCACGTGCTGGTGAATCTTGTGCGCCAGCTCGATTTCAAGCTCGGTGACCCCGGCCCCAGAGAGCGGAGCGCTCTGAAGCGCCTGCACCACGCGAGCGTTGACGGCTGGATGGTTGTGACCGAGCAGGATGGGACCGAAGGCAAGGTGGTAATCAAGGTATCGATTGCCATCCGAGTCGGTCAGTATTGCACCCTGCGCCTCGCGGAATATGATTGCGGGTTGAAACTGCCGGGCAGAACTGGTGACTCCGCCTGGGATGAGTTGGCAGGCGTGCTCGCCGAGAACAGTAGGGGTGTGCGCCGTTTGATCAGTCATCGTTTGATCAGAGATCAGCTTTGGCACGATCGTAGGGGCAGGGCTTGCCCTGCCCTCCTAACCTCGATTATTCCGAGCAGGACGGGAAGGGCACGGTTTTCACGGTGCCGCAGAACGTGCTTCCCATAACCCCGTCGCTTTTTGCCCCGCGAGCGGTGTGTCGAAACACACCGCTCGCGGGGCAAAGGCTAACAAACAACATACGTACGGACGCTCGTTCGGCGGGGTTAAAACCGGTTAAAACCCCGCCCTTCCCTCCCTACCAGCAAACTGGAGGTGCCTTGAATAATCCGGGCTAAAGGGTACGGCAAGCCGTACCCCTACGCTGTAACCAACTACTATGATCCCTGTCGGGAGGATAACGAAAGAGATTTGCGCGCCACCGGACTACATCCCGGCGCTTCACTGAGCATTCGGTGGGGCCTTCCTGGCGGCGGTACCGTAGTGATAGACAGGCGCCTGGGTTCCTTGGACGGTGGCGCTTGCTCCGGTCGAGCTGACCGATTTCGACGGGCTGGAATGCGGCGTGGGTACAGGTTGGCCCGGTGGCTGTCCTGGCCCATTACCGTTGCCTGTGCTGGGTGCAGACACGAAGAGCTCCATCGGGACTGTCATGGCTGGACCACAACCAACCGCAGAGTGGTCCAACATAGCGTCCAGAACCACGTCTGAGACACCCGCATCCTTGAGAGCGATCACGTCCTCAGTTCCCACGGCGTACTTGCCGGCCTGGGTATGCACCATCCTGACGATCATCTCCTGGCTGATACCGGCATGAGTCAGCCTCACAATCGAGTCGTTGGTGAGCAAAACTCCGGCAGTTAACACTTCCCCCTCCGCCGATGGCTGCTGTTGAGCTGCAGCGAGGCCAGCCATTGCGACCAACGTCAGAAGCGAGAGCGTTGCAATCGTGGTTCTGGTCATCATTCCTCTACTGGTCATCATTTCTCCGATCGTTGCTGAAGGCCGGAGGTCACCGCGCTTACTGATCGCTCCGGATACACCTACACCCCCCTTCATCGGCTGAGACCCTGAAAACTTGAGAGCAATTCTTACCAAAGTCCTGAAGATCCCACAAAAAAACTGAATCTTGCTGCCCGGAATTAGGGTGCGACAGCGACTTGCGAGGGATTGATGCCCAATCCTGTCAGTTTCTTAACTTCCTGACCGTTATCGGTATTAATCACGTACAATGTCTGGTTTTTCGGATAGATCGCGTACAAAGAGTGGCCGTCGTTACTGAGGGTAAGGGCCCAAAACGGTCCTGTCGTGTGAAAGGTCGCCGCTGGTGTAAGCGTTTCGCGGTCCAGGACGGTTATCTCATCTGCTCCCAAAGCTCGATTCGGTCGAGCGACGGGCCCAGTGGGAATGTAAACCTTAGCTCCGTCAGGTGAGATAGGTAAAGCCGTAGGCATCGCCCACCGGCCATCACTGACCTGTTCTACCCGCTCCACGCGTTCTGTGGTCAGATCAATCTGGATCGCCCGCATGTAACTGGTAATGACCGTGAGGATTCTTCCATCTGGCGACACGACGGCCCCGGCAACCTCCGGGTGGACCCGCGTGGTGGCCGCCGCAGCCGGCGCAACGTCGAACACCTGCTTGGGGTTCGGAGGAAGAGCAACACTCCGCGGCGCGCCCAAACCCGAGGAGGTCACGGAGTACGAGAACACGGCATTCGCGGACGAGCACAAGACATTCAGAGCGGTTGGAGAAGGAACTAGGTGCATCCCGAAGCAGTCTCCTGGAAGAGCGACGGTACTGGTGAACTTCCGCTGCTGAACTCCGTAAATCGCCACAAAGAAAGAGTCCTTCTGAACAAGACCCTTTTGCTCGTCACTGGGTGTCCAGCGGTCGCTGGCTACGTAGAGGCGTTGGCCGTCGGGCGAAACCACCATGAGAGGTTGCTCCGGCCACACGGTGTAGTGAATTCGATCAGAGACCGCCTGCCGATCACGCACGTTTCCGGTTAATGCGTCGATTAGCAGCAATGTGTCCGTCTGCGATGGTACCGGATGGGATATGACGAAAAGCGTATTCCCGTCGGGTGAGAGCGCGAGCTCGGGGGTCAGCCCTGTTGGGATCCGCTTCATGACCTCGTTGTCAGTCGAGTCTAGAACTAGAACCTGCCCGCCGCCGATAGCACCCCCCTTTGTATCCACAATATAGAGCCGGTCGGATTCGGAGGTCTGAAAAGAGGAGTGGCCGGAACCGCTATCGGACAGCGCGAAGGCGAGCATGTGGCCCCCGCCTATTTTTGTTATCACAAGAATCAGGAATGTCAGTTCTGCGAGCGTGACTATTCCAAGTGACCTGAGCAACAAAGTGCCCTGGGCAACGAACCCGTCTTTCTTTTGAGGAATCCATGTCCACGTCATTCCACTTCGGCCTCCGAGCCTGCAACCTACCACCAAACCACCCCGGATGCAACCACCAGCCGAATCACCAGCCGAACCGAATCGGACCCTGAGCGGGCCGCCCAACAGGATGGTTTTGCCGCCTCGGAGGTTCCCTGGAACTGAAACCGGCCTCTCCTTTGAGCGAGACGGTCCGAAGTTTGGGAAATCCAGCCTAAAATGGAGAAGTGGGATGAATGGCTATGCACAGTAAGCCAGGCTCGACGGCCGGGCGAATTAGCAGAAGACGTGAGGAAGCGCCACGGAATCATTCGCAAAGGGCAAGGGGCAAAGTAGGCGGAGAGAACGATGGGCTTCTTCTCGGGTGACTTTAGCGCCTTCTGCGCTAGTGCTTAGTTGCACTGATAAACGATATATGGTATAAACGGGCGCATGTCGAGAACCGCGCCCACAATTAGTTGTAGTCCTGACGAGCGGCGGGAGCTGGAGCGCTTGGCCGCGAGTCGGACGG
>Ga0335085_10001230_pt1 | contig 57570 bp, 52 predicted proteins | sample Lox_Sample_45_FD_206712 | JGI IMG/M metagenome (GOLD analysis project Ga0335085, IMG submission 206712) | Soil microbial communities from Loxahatchee National Wildlife Refuge, Florida, United States - Lox_Sample_4.5 | ecosystem: Environmental > Terrestrial > Soil > Wetlands | place: USA...
ATCCGCCACTGGCGCCGGGTTGAAACCGAAGCGTTGTTGGGCGATCGTCGCAATAAAGCTCGTGCAGGACTTGAAGGCAGGATCGTAGAACTTGCGGTTGCTCTGATCCTGCTCGAAATGTTCGGCGTCAGAAGAAGTCAGGAACGCGCTCTCATGATGATCGAACCACCATGTGATGTTCGGAGAGCTTGAATATTTGAAGTCTACGATTGCATTCTCGTCGCCGTCGAACTGCTTCTCATCGAATAAAGCACCAGCACGATGAACCAGGCCAGTGAACTCAAATTGGACATCACTGCGAATCCGCTCGCGGTAAAAGCGAGAAAACAATGCTGCCGAAGACGCCCCGTCAAAACACTTGTCGTGATAGAAGACCCGAACTCGCAAGGAAATCCCCGTTCTTTCTCAATTCCGCGAGCGAAACGTCGAGATCGATGGCATACGTCGCGGTAAAAGCTAATAGGATTGCCAGCTTAGGGGAAGAAAGTCAAGAGGCGGGCTTACAGCCCGCCTTGATTGAGAGTGAAGTTTTCCGAACCGGAATCCGGTCGTCAGGGTACGCCAACCCGATTGCGGTACCGAATTTCTACATCGTACCGGCCTGCTTCTCAGCAAGATCTCCAATAACCGGCAGTTTGTACATCTGGCCGGCATTCGCCTTGATCAGCAGGATAATCCAGACAATTACAAGCCCTACGGTAAGCACGATCCAGAGCAAGCCCGCGACCAGGTGACCGAGTAGCGGGATAACCGCAAGCACGGCTGAAATGATGAATAAGGCGATCCAGCACACGAATGCTGCAACGTGCAGGAAGATGTTCTGCCAAGCGTGAAATCGGATGAAACGGCTCTTGTTGTAGGGTTCCACCACTAAAAAAATGATCGCGGGAATGATTGTGATATAGGCGAGCAAACCAGCGACGTTGTCGGCCATGCCTGCCGCGGGAGTGGCCGTTGTGGTTGGAGTTCCTGCACTTGGCGCGGCGGTCGCAGTGCGGGCCGCACATGCGGCACAGGTGGTCGTACCGTCCGGAATTTGTGTTCCACACATGCTGCAGAAGGCCATCGAGAGATCCTCCGATCTGGGCTGAAGTATCGGGGCGAGTGGACGGCAACCCGCCCGATTCTTGTCCGCGGCAAAGTATCAAAAAACATCCCGCAAAGCAAACGACAAATCTCCAGCAATCAGAGCGAGACATAGTCGCTCGGCTTATCGCTGACCGAGGGGCGCCAAGACGGGGGGGCCATCTCCACCTGAAACGGCTCGGCACAGGATCGCCTGAAGACGGGTGTTGACTTGTGCGAAAAGGAAATTACTCGCCCGCAAACGTGGCAGTGAACTTCACCGCAAGGCCTTTTTGAAGACCATTCTAGAGAGGACGCCGCGCCTCGTTCTTCTTGCGGCAGTCCTCACAAATCCCATAAATCTGAAAAGTATGCCGAGTGGTGAGGTAATGGTACTTCCGACCGATTTCCTGCTCGAGTTCTCCGACTTCTTGCGAGAAAAATTCCACCGAACTGCCGCATCCGGTGCACACCATGTGATGGTGGCTGCGGCGGTTGTATTGATGTTCGTAGCGCGCAATTCCATCGTGAAACGCGACTTCACTGGCAAGTCCGCACTCGGCCAGAAGCTTCAACGTCCGGTAAACCGTTGTGTAACCAATGCCCGCATCTTTCTTCTGCACCAGGCGGTACAGTTCGTCGGTGGAAAGATGGTCACGGGTTTCCAGGAAAGTGCGCAGAATCGTGTCGCGCTGCGCGGTCTGCTTAAGTCCGACGCCCTTGAGATGGCGGTGCAGGATCTCCTCTGCCTCGCGAATCATCTGACGCGAGAGAGTGGGCTGATCATCGATGCGCTTCTGCAGCATGGCGTGGTAGCGAGTCAGGATACCACCTTGGCATATTGAAAATGACATTCATTTTCATTAATTGGCTGGACTACAATCAGAGATTCTCATGAGCACAATGGCCGAAATCAGAATTCCTGCCGAGCGTCGTTCCCCGATCCTGCGCGTTCTGCTCTGGCTGCTGGTGGCACTGTTGGCTGTAGTGGGCGGAGCGATTGGCTACGCCTACCATCTGGCGCACGCGGCACTTCCCAAACTGGATGGGTCCCTGCCGATCGCAGGGTTGAGCGCACCGGTTACCGTGACACGTGATGGGCACGGAGTGCCAACGATTGAAGCCGCGACCCTTGAGGACCTTTTCTTTGCGCAAGGCTACGTCACCGCCCAGGACCGTCTTTGGCAGATGGACATGATGCGTCGTTACGGATCGGGAGAGCTCTCGGAGATCCTCGGGGAGGATACGCTCGAAGTCGACCGGGAGCAGCGAATACTGGGACTTCGGGCGGCTGCACGGAAAAACCTCGAAATGGCGAATCCACGCGATCGTGGCTTCTTCGAGGCCTATGCGCGAGGCGTGAATACCTACATTAAGACCCAGGCCAATCGGTTGCCGCTCGAATTTCGAATCCTGCGGTATGAACCGAGACCATGGGTGGCGGAAGACTCAATCGTGATCGCCAACCAGATGGTAAAGAATCTGAACTTTCACTATTTCTACGACGCGCTCGCCCGCGACAAGATCCTTGCCAAACTCGGGCCGGAACTCACCGCTGATCTGTATGTAAATCGGTCATGGCATGACCGCCCGCCGACCGTGATGCGGGACGACCTGAGTGGACCCCAGGATAACTCTGGCGATTCCGATGATGACGACGAGGAGGACCCCGCCGACACTTCGGTGACGCAGCAATCGAATCCACGGCGCTTGTCGGCCTCATCACCGGCAGAGGGCCTTCCCGTAAATGGTTCCAACGACTGGGTCGTGTCCGGTGCGCACACTGTCACGGGGAAGCCTTTGCTTTCGAATGACATGCACCTCGGTCATCAGATGCCCAACTTGTGGTACGAGGCGCACCTGCACTCCGGAGCGTTCGATGTCGCGGGAGTCACACTGCCGGGGATGCCGTATGTAGTGGTGGGGCACAACCAGGGGGTCGCCTGGGCATTCACGAACGTCGGCCCAACAGTGACAGACGTCTACATTGAGAATTTCAATGCGCAAGGAGCGTATCAAACTCCTTCAGGTTGGGTTGAGCCGGAGCATCGGAGTGAAATCATCCATGTCAAAGGAAAGCCCGACGTCACGGTGGATGTCAGGATCACTCGACACGGACCGATCATCACTGAAATTGTGCCAGGGGAAACGCGGCCCTTGGCCCTTCGCTGGACGCTGTACGACGGCTTGCACATCCCCTTCTTCGACGTCAATGCGAGCCAGAACTGGGAGGATTTCAAGAAGGCTTTTTCCCAGCTGGACGCGCCGGGACAGAATGTTGTTTACGCCGATGTGGACGGGAACATCGGATATCACGCGACGGGAAAAGTACCAATCCGAGCTGCGGGGGATGGCAGCCTTCCGGTGAGCGGTGCTGACAACACTCACGAGTGGACATCTTACATACCGTTCGACAAGCTGCCCAGCATCTACAATCCGCCATCCGGAATCATCGCAACGGCAAACGGCCGAATCACTCCCGACAATTATCCGAATTCGATCAGCATGGAATGGGAAGCTCCGTGGCGTACAGCACGCATCTATCACGTACTCGAGTCCGGTCGAAAATTCTCGACCGCCGACATGCTCGCGCTACAGACCGATGTGCATTCGGAAGCAGATCTGTTCGCAGCGGAACGTTTTGTTTACGCAGTGGACCATTCGTCGAAACCCTCGGCTCGCGCCAAGCAAGCGGCGGAGTTGATGCGTGGTTGGGATGGACGAATGCTGGCTGCATCAGTTGCTCCGACGATTGCCCAAAACTCAACCCTGCAGCTCCGCCGATTATTGCTTGAGCCTAAGCTGGGCGCAGCCCCTGCAGACTCCGAAAACGAGGAAGGGGTGAGCTGGAAAACCTACTCCTGGGAGATGCGCTCGGTTTGGCTGGAAAACATTGTTCTGCATCATCCCAAGAAATGGCTCCCCGAGAAATATTCCAATTACGATGAACTCCTGACTGCGGCTGTCGAAGCGGCGGTTAGCAGTCCGGAAGCACCCAAAGATCTGGCTACGTGGCGGTGGGGCGCGTTCAATCCGGTCGAGATTCGTCATCCAGTCCTCAGCAAGATTCCTCTAGTCAAATATTGGTCTGGACCGGGGATTCAAGAGCAGTCAGGAAGCGGCTACACGGTCAAGGCTGTAGCCCGTCGTCACGGTCCATCGGAGCGTTTCACCGCGAACCTCGCCGACCTCGATCAATCGAATCTGAACATCGTGACCGGACAGGCGGGAAACTTCTTGAGCCCTTACTACATGGATCAGTGGAAAGCGTGGTACGAGGGTACGACCTTCACGCTGCCGTTCACACCGAAGGCTGTGGAAGCAGCCAAGAGGCACCGACTGGTGCTGGAACCGGCAAAGTAGTTAGCTTAGAAAAAGTCGATCGCTTTGACGTCGCCAACATATCCCACGATGTTGATCGAGCCCTGGGGCACAAAATCATTGATGAGGAGCTTGTCGTTGGCAGTATTGTAGACGCGTAGAGCACCGCCCTCCGCCACGTATTCCACATTGCGCGTCGTGAATCCCTGCAATCCATTCACATCGCCATTATCTGCCGGAATGACCACGGATCCATCGACGATGTGGTAAACCGACAGACAGCCCCGCACCTCTCCAACCGGGTTGTTGATGTTCCCGACGTTCGTGCAGCCACGCGATCCGATGAATAGCTGACCATTCGATGTCAGGTCCATCCGCTGGTGGTATCCGTCGGTGATGACGGCCGTGCTGGTAACGGTTGCAGAGCGAACGTCGACGATATCGAGCCGTCCGCATGTCGTAGCCTGAGTCGTCTGCCCCCCGCAGTCGTTATTGCTGGGAGGGGTTCCAGCTACATAGAGAGTCGAACCGTCTAAGAGGGCCATCGTTGCGGCGTCGACTGGAATCGTCTGCGTGATTGAGAGGCTGTTGAGATCAAATACCGCGACGCTGGCTGGCTGCGTTCCACCGCACTTCAAACCGCAGCTGAGAATATAGGCCGTACTGCCGCTGACAATCGCGTTTACGGGTCGACTTAGTCTGGCATCCTGGACGATTGAACAGACAGAATTCCCAGGATTCGAGAGACAGCTCAAATCCACTGGCGGGACCGCCACCCCCGGAAACAGAACGGTTACGTCATCGGAATCGTTGCTGAAAACGAGCAATTCAGTACCTGCGTCGTTAGACACCACTGTTTGAGCATTGCTGACCGCGATGGTCGACACCGCTCCAGTTGAGAAATTCACAGCCTGAACTGCGCCGAGAAACGCGAATCCGTTCACAGTTGCTGTAGGAATGGCAGCGTATCCGAGAGCAGAAGCCGTGGGAATCACGAAGCTTGTGGTGGGCCCCAGGAGCCTTGCGCTTCCGATAGTGGTTTCACTCGTAGTACTGACCGCGATAACGGAATTGGTGCTTGAATCAAAGCTCGCAACAATGTTTCGTGTGGGCGAAAGAGCCATCAAACCGGGCGAGTTTCCGCCGTTGAGCGGAGCAACTCGTGCCAGAGTGTCATTCTCTCCGTTAATCATCACCAGCCCGCCAAAAGCGAAGCTCGCGGTAACCCCTTGGGACGCAAGAACACGTTCCTTCAATCCGCTTTGAGTCTGGGTTGAGTGGGAACTACCGCACGAGGAGAAGTTCAGGGTGGCCAGCAATCCGACCACCAGGGCGAGGACACGTTTCTTCAAACGGCTGGCTCCTAACAATATGAAAAAGGGAGATTTAGTTGCGAAATCGTGGATTATAACAGACCTCAAGGCCGCCAGGGATGCGCAATCGGGCCTTCATCCTGTATTCTCAGCAATCATATGGCGTCTGACTTTCTCTCCCGAATCAAGCAAGCACCTGTTCTTTGCGACGGTGCCATGGGGACGCTGCTGTACGCCAAGGGCATCTTCATCAATCGCTCGTACGATGAACTCAATCTCTCCCAGCCCGATCTGATTCGCGGCATTCACCACGACTACCTGCAGGCCGGGGCGGAGGTTATTGAAACCAACACGTTTGGCGCGAATTCGTTTCGCCTGGCCCGACATAGCATTGCGGACAAGGTCAGGGATATTAACCTTGCCGGAGCCAGGCTGGCGAGAGAGGCTGCCAAAAGCTTCGATGTTTGGGTCGCAGGATCGGTTGGCCCACTGGGGACACGGATCGAGCCTTTAGGCAAGACGTCGTTCCGGGAGGCGCGTGATGCCTTTCGTGAGCAGATTGAAGCTCTGGTCGAGGGCGGAGTTGATCTTCTGATTCTGGAGACCTTCGGATACCTCGAAGAAATCCATCAGGCGATGCTGGCAGCGAAAGAGGTTGCGCCCGCGGTTCCTCTTGTAGCGCAAGTCACGATTGATGAGGATGGCAATTGTCTGGATGGGGCCGATCCGGAGACTTTTGTTCCCAAACTCGCGGAGTGGGGAGCCGACGTCGTGGGCTGCAATTGTAGCGTCGGTCCGGTTGCGATGCTGGGCGCGATGGAACGAGTTCGCGCCGCAACTTCCCTACCCCTTGCTGCTCAGCCCAATGCAGGTATCCCACGCTCAGTCGAGGGCAGGAATATTTACTTGTGCTCGCCTGAGTACATGGCGAACTATGCTCTCCAGTTTGTCGGGGCGGGAGTTCGACTCGTCGGCGGCTGCTGTGGAACCACTCCGGAGCACACTCGCGCGATGAAGTCTGAGCTTCGAGTGGGTGAGGCCAGGGGAAGGACGGCCTCTGCCCACGTTGTTGGTGCCCCTGCGGCTCCCAGACAGACTCCCGCAATTCCTATCGAGAAGAGATCCGCACTCGGGAGCAAGGTCGCGAATGGTGATTTCGTCACCATGGTTGAGATCGTTCCTCCCAAGGGCATCGAGATCGTCAAAGAGATTGCCGGGGCGCGCTACTTGAAATCGGTGGGAGTCGATGCAGTAAATATCCCCGACAGTCCCCGGGCATCGGCGCGAATGAGCAATCAGGCCCTGTCCTTGCTGATCCAGCGCGACGTCGGTATTGAAACAATCCTTCACTACACCTGCCGCGATCGTAACGTGTTAGGTATTCAAAGCGATCTGCTTGGTGCGGCGGCCGTTGGAATCAAGAACCTTATCTGCATCACCGGCGACCCGCCAAAGATGGGGAACTATCCGGACGCTACGGCTGTTTTTGATGTGGATGCGATCGGCTTGGTCAACATTGTCCACAATCTCAACCGCGGACTCGACCTGGGTGGAAACCCGATTGGCACAGGCACGGGCTTTGTAATCGGTGTAGGCGCAAATCCTGGTCTTACTGACATGGACGAGGAGATTCGCCGTTTCGAGTACAAAGTGGATGCGGGAGCCGAATATGCGGTCACGCAGCCAGTGTTCGATCTTCGGCTTCTGGAGAACTTTCTGCGGCGAATTGAGCACTGCCGGATCCCAGTCGTGGCTGGAATCTGGCCCTTGGTCAGCGTGAGAAACGCCGAATTCATGAAAAATGAATTGCGGGTTTCCGTTCCTGACTCGATTCTCGAGCGCATGGCCCGCGCCAAGACTCCCGAAGCCGCCCGGGCCGAAGGAGTGGCGATCGCGCGCGAGATGTTGACTGCTGTGCGCCAGACCGTGCAGGGTGCCCAAATCAGCGCTCCGCTTGGACGTTACAGTTCGGCAGTCGACGTCTTGGAAGCGCTGGGCGCTCAGCCAGCCGCCTCCGCGTAATTGCCACAAGCATTTAAGTCCGGGTGATCGCAACACGCCGAAAACCAGGGAGGTTCCGGTAGCGATTCAATAAATCGTTTTGGCAGATTTCCGTTTCGTTATGGGATTCCATGCTGCGTTTTTTTCGATGAGATGGACAAAAAAGACTGGACAGCGACGCGCAATAGTTGCATTACAATAGAGTACGGAGCAAAACCCCGTTGGCCAAATTTGAAGAGTGCCTCCAGCGACTGGAGAAAATTGTTCAGGAACTGGAAAAGGGAGAGGTTCCTTTAGAAAGGTCTCTGACGCTCTTTGAAGAAGGCATGCAGCTCTCTTCGGCTTGCCGGAAAGAGCTCGAACAAGCGGAAGGAAAGGTAGAGATCCTGCTGAAGAAGAACGGAAAGCTCCAGGCCGAACCCTTCGAGCCGCTGACTGACAAGGCGTCCAACCGCCGCTAGCTTTCAGCAACTCGGAAATCCGTAAGCTGTCTGTGGAGTTGTGGTTTTCCCAGCCACCCCGCAGCCATTGTCTCGCGTTGACGTTCGCCGTTGACGACGGTTGAAGATCGGGGGATGTATGGCTTCAAGTATTGTTGTCCTCGAGAAGGACCCGAGAGTGGCTCGGTCCCTGGTGGGTGGACTGCGCCCTCATTTCTCAGTGGATGTAACTGGCTCCCGCGAGGAATTGCGGGACAAAGTACTCCGGAATCATCCGGAAGCCGTGGTTCTCAACATCGAGTACTGGCGACTGACCGACGTAGAGAGTCTGCACCACGACTTTCCGAAACTGCCTATTGTCTGCACACACCGTATTCCCGACGAGGAAATGTGGATGGCGGCGCTTGAGGCGGGCGCTGCCGACGTGTGCCCCTCGGATGACGTGGGGAATGTTCTGACCTCGGTGCTGCGGAGCACCGCGCTCTCGCGGAGTGCTGCCGCTTAAGCCGGGCTTTCGACCTAAGGACGCCTGCGGGCGTCCTTTTTGTTTATCGTAACCAACTCGCCTGCACTCACTTCTTGCTGCACATTCGCTTGTTATACTGCCACGTCATGCTGAAAGAGATCCTGGAGCAGGGTCAGCGGCTAACGGATGCCGCGCTCGATCGGTTGATTCCGTTAGAGACTGCGCATCCAGTTTCCATTCACAAGGCCATGCGGCACAGCGTCTTTGCCGGAGGCAAGCGTTTGCGTCCTATCATATGCATGGAAGCCGGGCGGATGGTTGCGGGATCGTTGCCTGAAGGTATCGAGGAACTGGGCGCTGCTCTGGAGATGCTGCACACGTATTCCCTGATTCATGATGATCTTCCTGCACTCGACAACGATGACCTACGCCGGGGACGTCCGACGTGTCATAAAGCCTTCGGAGAAGCAATCGCGATCCTGGCCGGGGATGCACTCCAGACGCAGGCGTACGAAGTTCTCTCACGGCTGAGCTCTCCATCTGAATCGCGGGTGCGGATTATCGAGGAGATCGCGCGCGGCACCGGGACGATCGATGGAATGATCGGCGGGCAGGTTGTCGATCTCGAGGCTGAACACAACAGGCCTACCGCCGAAATGCTGGAGTACATTCACCGTTCTAAGACGGCGGCTTTGATCACCGCAAGTCTGGTGAGTGGCGGCTTGTACGCCGGAGCGAAGGAGAACCAGGTTTCGAATTTGCGTGCTTTTGGGCTGTCGATTGGGTTGGCGTTTCAGATCGTGGATGACATTCTCGACGTGACGCAGACGTCTGAGCAATTAGGCAAGACGGCGGGGAAGGACACAGCTTCTGAGAAAGCAACCTACCCTGCCCTGTTTGGGATCGAAAAATCACAACAGAAGGCCGACGATCTTGTAAACAATGCTTTCAGCCAATTGGAGAGCTTTGGCTCTTCCGCAGAAACGCTAAAGGAGTTAGCGAGATTCCTGGTTGAGAGGAAGAAGTAGCGGGGGGTTGAAGAACTTCCATGCTCCTCACGAATTCCACTTTCCGCAGTCTGTGCCGCGCTCGCGAACTTCTGAGCGAGTCTACTGAGAATTCGTTGACAGTTAAGACCATAGCCCGCGAAATCGCGGTCTCTCCCTTTCATTTCATCCGACAATTCGAGGCGGTCTTTGGGGTAACACCGCACCAGTTCCGCGTTCGATCCCGTTTGGAACAAGCGAGGCTGCTACTGGCGATGGGGGGTTACTCCGTCACCGAAGTCTGTATGGAAGTGGGTTTCTCCAGCCTGGGAAGCTTCAGTGATCTGTTTACTCGCAGGCTCGGAGAATCGCCAAGGACCTACCAAAGTCGCGCTCGAGCAATGGTGCAAGCGCCCAGCAACTACCCTCCTCCACAGCTATTCCCGGGTTGTCTCACCCTGATGGGTTCACTGCCAGCATCCGCATTTCGCAATTTTCAAGAAGCACCGCCGGCGACCCTTCGATAGAATCCGGCCGAGGAGGACATGAATGCGAATCAAGCTGACTAGCATCATGGTCGATGATCAGGATAAGGCTCTGGACTTTTACACTCGCGTACTGGGGTTTGAGAAGAAACACGAGTTTCCCGCTGGAGCATACAAATGGCTCACAGTGGTCTCGCCGGAGGCTCCGCAAGATGCTGAACTCTCGCTAGAACCGAATGCTAATCCAGCGGGCAAGACATTTCAGACAGCCATGTTCGACCAGAAGATTCCAGTGGCTGCATTTGAAGTGACCAACATCGAGAAAGAATACACGCGACTGGGGATATGGAGTCGTCTTCATCAGTGAACCGACAACCATGGGCCCGGTTACGTTGGCGGTGATGTCGGACACTTGTGGGAATCTGATCCAACTTTATCAACCCTCATGAGACAGGGATGGTGGGAGAGGCGACGCTCTCAGTTACAATATTTCGAAGGGCGATGGAGTTCGCCATAACCGCCTGCCCTGATGCAGGCTGATGACTCCTACAGAAGTGACTCTATTTGTAGGAGACGTTCCGCTTGAAAGATTTTCTTGCCATCTCCATCGCCGCAATTCTGGGCGCCAATCTGCGCTACGTGCTTAGCCGACTCGCCGGGCGCGAGTTCGGCCCGGTCTTTCCGTATGGCACCCTCATTATCAACATCCTGGGCAGCTTTATCGTGGGGCTGTTCGTCATCTGGACGACGGAACGAGTCTTGGTTGAACCGCGCTGGCGGTTGCTGGTCGTTGTGGGATTCTGCGGCTCGTTCACGACGTTTTCCAGCTACGCTTTCGAGACGATGTCATTTTTCGAACAAGGGCAGTGGGGCTTGATGTTGCTGAACATTTTTGGGAACAACCTGCTATGCCTGACGGGGGCACTGGCCGGAATGGCCGTGGCACGGGCATTGTGAACCCGAGGCATCCGATACTCGAGACTACCCGTCTGCGAATTCGCCCGTCCTGCGAGGCTGGCATCCCGGAGTTATTGCCGCTGGTTGGCGCTCATGAAGTTGCGGCCACCACTCTGCGCATCGTGCATCCTTACACCGAACGAGACGCCCGGTCTTTTCTGGCGCTCGCGGAGTATCCGAACAAAATCTGGTTAGCTATTAGCGTGTGCAGCGACAGGCGCCAGATCGATGGCATCGGTTTGCGGGTCGAGCCGGAACATCAGCACGCAGAGTTGGGATACTGGCTTGGCGTGGCCTATTGGGGTCAAGGCTATGCCACGGAGGCCGCACGCGAGATGGTTCGTTACGACTTCGAAGAATTGGGCCTGTACCACACATCTTCGCCTCGCACTTCGGGCACAACGCGGCATCGGGCCGGGTCCTGAAGAAGGTCGGTATGCGCTACGAGGGTTGTCAGCGTGAACATCTCCGCAAGTGGGATCAGTTCGTCGATTCCGAGTTGTACGGATTGTTACGGCAGGAATGGGAGGCTCGCGAGTAAAATGCCAAGTGCCATGGCCGTACAGGTCACAATCTACCTAAACGAAGCCGACCAGTGGCATCATCGGCCGCTCCACATTGAGATTCTCAATTACCTGCGCAAGGAGAATGTCTATGCCGCAACAGCAGTCCACTGCGTGGCGGGATTCCTGGGTCGGCATCGCGTGGAGACCTCACATCTGGTCGACGTCGGAGGCAAGCTGCCCGTAATCATCATCTTTGTCGACACCGATGAACACGTGAATCGAGTCTTGCCCACGCTGAAGGAGATGGCAGCGCACCGGCTGATTGTGAGAGAGAACGTTGTGCTGGAACAGGGTAACCTCGATTGACATGGCTTCCACCGCGCAAGACAAGGCTCTCGACATTCTCGCCATCGCCGCACATCGCGACGACGTAGAGCAGACTTGTGGCGGGACTCTGCTGAAGGCATCGCAACATGGCCAGAGTACGGGCATTCTCGATCTGACGCGCGGAGAAATGGGCACCCGTGGCGGGGCCGAAGATCGGGAACGCGAAGCCAACGATGCGGGCAGGATTCTTGGAGTAAAGTGGCGACGTGCTCTCGATATCCCCGACGGTCGTGTCGAGAATACGTGGGAAAACCGTCTCAAAGTCGCGGCAGTGATTCGCGAAACCCATCCCCGCGTTGTGATTTTGCCCTACTGGAAGGGACGACATCCCGACCACTACACGGCTTCCGTCCTCGGATATGAAGCATGCTTTCTGGCAGGACTTGCGAAATTAGAGGTCAGTGGTCCGGGGGCAGAGGGCAGAACTCAAGAAACGTCAATTGCGTCCCTTCCGCCTCATCGGCCATTCAAGATCATCTACGCTACGCTTTACTACGACATCCGTCCCACATTCGTCGTTGACATCAGCGATCATTTCGAACAAAAGTTTGCTTCGATCCTTGCCTACAACTCCCAGTTCAGCGATCAGGACGCCGGCAAAGATCTATTCCCCGCACACCAGGAAATCCGAGCGCGCGTCGATGCCATGGCCCGTTTTTACGGCATGCTTGGCGGAGTGACCTATGCCGAGCCCTTCCTGCAAAAGGAGGTTGGCCTGGTGGATGACCTCTTGGCGATCCCGGTCAAATCCATATAGCATTGATGAACTTTACTTCAAGGAGAAGTGCAAGTATGTCCCGTCTTATCCTCGCGCTCGTAGTCTCTTTATCGATGGCCACTTTGGCTGGCGCACAAGCTGGAACATGGCAGATGGATCCCAATCATTCCTCGGCTCAGTTTGCGGTAAAGCACCTGGGAGTGTCGACGGTGCGAGGCGCATTTACGAAGGTTACTGGCTCAGCACAGTACGATCCGAAAGATGCGAGCAAAAGTATCGTCGACGTATCGATCGACGCCAGTTCGGTTGATACGCGCGTGCAGATGCGCGACAACGACCTGCGCAGTCCGAATTTCCTCGATGTGCAGAAGTATCCGACCATCACTTTCAAGTCGAAGCAAACAAAAGTAATGGGCGACGGGAAGCTGCAGATCATCGGCGATCTGACGATTCATGGCGTCACGAAGGAGGTTGTGCTCGATGTCGACGGTCCATCGGCACCAATCAAGGACCCTTTTGGCAACCAGCGCATTGGCGCTTCGGCTACAACCAAGATCATCCGCCAGGATTTCGGCATCACTCACCTTCCGGGTGTCGTCGGAGATGATATTACGATCACGATTGATGCGGAGTTGATTCAGCCCCAGGCGAAGTAATACGGCAGTTCGTGCAAGTCACAATTCGAGGCACAAGACGTGAGAAGAAGCGCAGCCGCTTCCTGGCTTTGGCTCAGTCTGGCGATAACAGTATTTCTGACGGGTTGTGGAGGTGGCAGCAGTGCGCCCCCTGCACATCCCAGCTTCACCCTTTCGGCAACGCCTTCCAGTGCAGTCGTCGGCCAAGGCGGAGCCGTCACCGCCACGGTCACTGTGATTCCACAGCATGGCTTCACCGGAAGTGTTGCCCTCGCGGTATCGGGTTTGCCCTCGGGAGTCTCGGCGTCGTTCAATCCGCAAAATACAAGCGGCACGAGTGTCCTGACGCTGAGCACTGATAGCTCGGCAAGCCTGGCAACAACTTCGATCACTGTCACAGGAACATCCAGCGGCCTTGCCCCGACAGCGGCGCTCCAGCTCACGGTGACGGCACCGAGCGTGACAGTAACGTTATCTCCGGTACGAGCAGCAGTCACAATCACTCAACCGCAGCAGTTCACTCCCACGGTGGTCGGGAATATGGGCAGCAGCAACGTTGACTGGAGCGTTGACGGTGTGGCGGGAGGAAATGCTAGCGTGGGGACCATCACTGTGACGGGACTATACGCTCCTCCAAGTGTGCCAGGCGCACACACGGTAGCCGCAACCAGCGTTGTGCTACCAAGTTCATCTGCTTCGGCAACCATTGCGATTACCGACCTTGCCGGAGTCTTCACCTATCACAACGATCTCGCACGCGACGGGGCAAACACCCAGGAGTATGCCTTAAGTCCCTCGAACGTTACGACGACCACGTTTGGCAAGCTCTTTTCCTGTGACGTCGATGGAGCGGTCTATACGCAACCCCTCTGGGTTCCGGGCGTGAGTATTTCTGGCGCGAGGCACAACGTTGTTTTCGTAGCGACTGAGCACGACAGCCTGTATGCCTTCGATGCTGATGCCAACCCCTGCGTGACATATTGGCATGTCATGCTCATCGACACGAATCATGGCGGCTCCGCGAATGAAACGCCGATCATCTGGAACGATGTGGGCAATTGCTTTGGGGATATCTATCCGGAGGTCGGAGTCACAGGAACTCCGGTGATCGATCCGGCGACCAACACAATCTACGTAGTGAGTTCGTCAGAGGCAGGCACCAACGGCAGTAACTGTTCCTACAATTCAGGAACCTACTTTAGAAGACTACATGCACTTGACCTCGCCACGGGGAACGAAAAGTATAACGGGCCCGCTTCGATCACAGCGTCGGTGCCGGGAGTTGGCGATGGGGGATCCACCGTAACCTTCGATCCTCAGAAGCATCACCAGAGGTCGGGCCTGGCTCTGGCCAATGGGACCGTTTACATCGCATGGGCAGCACACGAGGACGCAACCCCGTATCATGGCTGGCTCTTCGGGTATGACGCATCCGATCTGACGCAGGCTCCGAGTGTGTTCAACACTACTCCGAACGGCGGTCTGGGCGGGATTTGGGCGTCAGGTGGCGCACCGGCCATCGACGCTATCGGCGACATCTACATCACCACCGGGAACGGTATCTTCGACGCGAGTTCGACAACTGTGCCCTTCAACGACTATGGGGACAGCATTCTGAGGCTGCATCCATTCAGTGGATACACATCGAATGGAGTGAACTTGAATCTTGAGGGCTGGTTCACTCCATGGGATCAGGATGCCATCTCGAACGCTGACGCCGATGTCGGATCGGGAGCCGTGATCCTGCTTCCGGATCAAACGACGGACCCGACGCACTTGCTCGCCCAGATTGGCAAGGGTCAACCATCGCCGGTCAACCAGGCGATCGTCTACTTGATTGACCGAGACAACATGGGGCAATTCAACCCTGTGAATGACGGCCAGGTAGTGCAGCGTTTTCCCGCCACTTGCTGTGGGCTATGGGGTACTCCAGCCTTCTGGAACAATGGCCTGTACTTCGCGGGAGCCTGGGACGCTTTGAAGGTGTTTGCATTCGACCCATCTAAAGGGCTGTTCAACACAACGCCATCTTCGCAATCGGCGCATATCTTCGCCTACCCCACGGCAACTCCGTCGATTTCGTCCCAAGGCGCGTCAAACGGTATCGCCTGGGCCATCGATGCCAGCTTGTACGGTTACGCCGCCGGACAAGCGTGCTACACGATACCTGTTCCTGCTTCTTGTACTGGCCCAGCCGTTCTTTACGCCTACGATGCAACCAATCTGGCAACGGAAGTTTGGAACAGTGCGCAGGCGCCAAACGATCGTGACCGGTCAGGCGATGCAGTCAAGTTCGTGCCTCCAACGGTCGCAAACGGGCGAGTCTATGTAAGCACGCGCACAGAAGTTGACGTCTATGGTCTGCTGCCGAAGTAGATCGAAGCTACTTCTTTACTGCCACGGCTAATCCATCGCGAATCGGCAGAATCGTCGTGTAGAACTCTTTGGAATCGCACAGCTTCCGATTGAACTCGAGGATCGCCTTGGTCGACGAATCAGCCGGAGTCTTCTCCGTTACGCGGCCACTCCACAGAACGTTATCAGTAATGAACAATCCGCCCTTGCGCAGACGCGAGGCCACCAGGCGGAGGACACGCGGGTAGTCATCTTTATCGACGTCATTGAAGATGATGTCGAATTCCTGCTTCTGCTCCGAAAGAAACTCCAAGGCATCTCCCACGTGCAGAATGATCCGCTTTGAGAGGTCAGCGCGGGCAAAATAGCCACGCGCTCGCTCGGCATTCTTGGAGTCTCCGTCGGTATAAATAACGCGGCCATTTTCTCCCACCGCCTGCGCCCACCATATCGTCGAATACCCAATCGCAGAGCCCAACTCAAAAACCGTGCGCGCGTTGATCATCAGCGCCAGTTGCTGCAGGACACGGGCGACGGCCGGACCCACGATGGGAATGTCGTGTTTGGTGGCATACTCTTCCATCTCAGTGAGAACGTCGTCCCGCTTCGGAAGCATCGAGTAGAGATAGTCATCAACCGGTCCGGCGGTAACGAAGTTGAAGTGCCGCCAACTCGGACGAGCATCTTTCTTGCTTGCGGTCACACGATTCCCTTTCCACAGGCAATTGGTCCTGCCCCTGAGTCAACCGCCAATGGTCTGGCCAGGCTTCATCTCCACGACTTCGACGCCCGGCACAAGCTTCTGCAATTCGCCAGGCCGACCAGTCAGAACCGGAAATGTTCCGAAATGCATGGGAATGACGTTCTTCGGCTTGAGGAGGTTACAAGCGTAAGCTGCTTCGCGCGGACCCATGGTGTAGTGATCGCCAATGGGCAGCATGACGATTTCCGGCGCATACAGATCGCGGATAATCGCCATATCACCAAACACATTTGTATCGCCCGCGTGGTAGACCTTCTCGCCAGTCGAAAATTCCACGACGTAACCACACGCTTCGCCGCCATAAATCAACTCATTGCCATCCTGAATACCGCATGAGTGATCGGCGTGAACCATGGTGACTTTGATGTCGCCAACTGTCTGGGTGCCACCTTTGTTCATCTCGGCAATGTTCTTGGCACCCTTCTTGCCCAGCCACCAGGCTAATTCAGGAATTCCAACCACAATCGGGTTGTGCTTCCTGCAAATTTCAACCGCGTCCCCAATGTGATCGCCGTGACCATGGGTGCAGAGGAGAATATCGACGTTCTTGACCTTCTTTTCAGGTTCAGGGCACATCGGATTGCCCATGATCCACGGATCAATGATTACCGTCTTGCCGCCTGGGGTCTCGATACGAAACGTCGCGTGGCCTAGCCACGTGAGCTTAACGCCTTTCAAGTTCATGACTCTTGGAACTCCCACCAGTCATTTGTCAGTGCTGGGCGAAAGCACCTGTCACTTGTCGATGCTGAGCGCTTTTCCCTTACTGGCCACCTAGTTTAATATGAAACGCCATGTCGGAACTGAGAGTGCTGATCTCGCGAGACAAGATCGCGAAGCGTGTCGGTGAACTGGGGACTCAGATCTCCAAAGATTTCGCAGGCGAGTCTGTGAATCTCGTCGGGGTCCTCAAGGGCGCGGCAATATTCTTGTCGGACTTGGCCCGTCAGATTGAACTCGATGCCACGTTCGACTTTATTGGCGTATCGAGCTACGGTAACCGCCCGACCCCGACTCAGGAACTGAACAACGGATGGGATTCGACGGGGGAAGTGAAACTGACCAAGGACGTAGATCAGTCCATAAAAGACAAGAACATCATTCTCGTGGAAGACATACTCGATACCGGGCTAACGATGACCTATCTGAAGAAGATGCTGTTGGCTCGCCAGCCGCGAACGCTGAAAGTAGCTGCTCTGCTCGATAAGCCTACGCGGCGCAAATTGCCGCTCGAAGGCGACTATGTTGGCTTCAAGATTCCCGATGAGTTTGTCGTTGGTTACGGGCTCGACTACGCAGAGAAATATCGTAATCTGGCTGACATCTGCGTGGTGCCCAGAGAATAGCACTCGGTCGATTCAGAACGAGAGTCTCAAATCGTACATCTCTCAGCTAACTGGAGCACCGAAGAACGGCTGCTATCATACAAGCGATGGATTCTGTTGTTTCTAAACCGGACCGTCTGCCGGGCGAGTCGCTGTTGCTCGATGTGGCAGATGTATTAGCGACCTCGCTTGATCTGGACACAACCTTGCGGCGGGTAGCCGAAGTTGTCCGCAAAGTCATCGATTACGAAATCTTTGCCATCCTCCTGCTGAACGAAAAGACTCAGGAGCTTCGCTTCCGGTTTCAAATTGGATACCCCCCCGAATTCGCCGAGCGTACCCGGATCAAGGTGGGGCAAGGTGTAACCGGCATCGCCGCCCAGTCCCGGCAGCCCGTTTTGATTAATGATGTGCGCGAAGATCCGCGCTATATCGAGGCGGTCCCAAATGTGTGTTCGGAACTGGCCATCCCGCTGATCACCAAGAACCGGGTAATCGGAGTCATCGACATCGAGGCGCGGGAACCGAGGATCTTCACCGAGGAACACCTTCGCGTTTTGACTCTTGTGGCCTCGCGAATGGCGGCGGGCATAGAGAATGCTCAGCTTTACACCCGTACCACCAAGCAGGCGCGTATCCTCCTCCTGCTTAATGAAATCGCTCGTGAGTTGACCTCGATACTGAATCTCGATGAGCTGCTTGGTCGCATTGCCGAGCTCGTGCGCCGCCTGATTGACTACCAGATGTTCAGCATTCTGCTCCTGGATTCTACCGGCGAGGTGTTGCAACACCGGTTCTCGCTGCGGTTCAACGAAAATATTCACCTCAAGCACGAAATACCTCTCGGGCGTGGGATCGTCGGAATCGCTGCACAAGAAAAGCAGGCCGTCCTTGTGCCGGATGTGAGCAAGGATCCGCGGTATATCCAGGCAAATCCGGAGACGAAGTCGGAGCTTGCCGTCCCTTTGATATACAAGAGCAAAGTAGTCGGAGTGCTCGATCTTGAACACACCCGCCGAGGGTTCTTTACGGAAGATCACCAGCGCACCATGACGACACTGGCAGCGCAGATTGCAATCGCAATAGAAAATGCGCGTCTGTATGAAGAGATCGAGCGACAGGAGCGCCGACTGGAGCGCGACCTTTCGCTGGCTCGAGAACTACAGGGGCGCCTGCTGCCGCAATCCAGTCCGAAGCTCGCGCATCTTGATGTGGCTGCGAAATTCGTTCCCGCACGCACCATTGGCGGGGATCTTTACGATTTCATTCCTTACTCGATGTCACGGCTCGGTATCGTGATTGGCGACGTCAGCGGTAAAGGTGCGCCAGCCGCGATTTACGCAGCGCTCGTTAGCGGAATTCTGCGCTCCCATGCACCGATCGAACCAGCGCCGGCAGAGATGCTCTCTGCAGTCAACCTCTCTCTGGCCGAGCGCCGCATTGAGGCGCAGTTTGTGTCGATTATCTACGCCGTGTGGGATGACGTTCAACGAACCCTGACTGTCTCAAACTCAGGGCTGCCCCGGCCAGTCTACGTCCACGGCGGCAAGAATGAGGTGATCGAGGCGACGGGTCTCCCCCTCGGCCTTTTTGACGAGGCTGAGTACGACGAACTCCAGTTCCGAATGAAGGCTGGCGACATGTTCGTGTTCTTCAGCGACGGCATCCTCGACGCTCGCAATCGCAGGGGGGAACTCTTTGGGCGAGGACGGGTTGAAAAGATCGTTTCCGAGTGCTCCGGTGACTCGGCAGCTTGCGTTGTGGATGCGATCTTTAAAGCGGTGGCAGAGCATTCCGCTGGAGTTGAGACCTTCGACGATCAAACGGTTGTCGCGATCAGAGTGCGCAGTACGACTGCCTCACTGAAGAAGAAATGACAAATCCCCGTGTGAAAACCGCAGCGGGGCGCCCACCCGGATTTACATATCGCGAAGCGCGGCATGGCAGGTTGAGCAGAGATCTTCATTGTGAAGGAATTGCCCTGCCCGCCCTGGCCGAAAAACATAGCACACCACTATACGTCTATTCCGCAGCAACGATCGACAAGCGCTATCGCGCTTTCGACGTTGCATTCCGTGGGATCCCTCACACCATCTGCTACTCCGTTAAAGCGAACTCAAATCTCACGATCCTCAGATTGTTAGCCCGAAAGGGGTGCGGGTTTGATGTGGTCTCGGGAGGAGAACTGCATCGAGTTCTAGCCGCAGACCGCAAGGCTGCAAAGAAGGTGGTCTTCTCGGGTGTTGGCAAGACCCACGAGGAACTGACGCACGCTTTGAAAGTTGGGATACTGCTCTTTAACGTAGAGAGCGAATCAGAACTGTGGGCGTTGGCGGAATGTGCGGGACGCCTTCGCAAAACTGCTTCGATTGCTTTACGAGTCAATCCCGATGTGGCCGCTCAAACTCATCCCTACATTTCCACCGGATTGCACAAGCATAAATTTGGCGTACCCATCGGCGAAGCACGAAAGTTGTATGCAAAGGCATCGGGGGCGTCCTACCTGCGAGTAAGAGGGGTCAGCGTCCACATTGGTTCGCAGATCACGGAAGCGAGTCCCTTCGGCGAGGCTATGGCTCGGGTGGCGGAACTCGTTTGCGAGTTGCGGGGAGATGGCCACGACATTGAATACGTCGACGCCGGTGGCGGCCTTGGAATCGCTTATGACAAAGCGCCAGAAGAAGATTTCGCGGCGAGGATCGGGGCATACGCTAACTCCCTTCTCAAGCCGCTGCGGGGCCTGAGGGTACACCTGCTTCTAGAGCCTGGTCGTTCAATCGTCGGACCTGCCGGGATCCTGCTGACGTCGATCATCTACAAGAAATCCAACAACGGAAAGCAATTCCTGATTGTGGATGCAGCCATGAACGATCTGATCCGGCCTGCGCTGTATGGCGCCTTCCATGAAATTGCCCCGGTTGTCCTTCATCACGACCGAAAGGGTAAGAGCGAAATCGTTGATGTCGTTGGTCCAGTCTGCGAGACTGGAGATTTTTTCGCGCGCGACCGCCAGTTACCCAGCGTTAACGAGTCCGAGTTGTTGGCCATCTTCGACGCCGGGGCGTATGGCATGGTCCTCTCATCGAACTACAACACCCGACCACGGCCGGCGGAATTATTGGTCGAAGGCAAATCCGTGAAAGTCATTCGTCGCCGGGAGAAGACTTCTGACTTAATGCGGAGTGAACTTTAGAACTGGACTGAACCCTTAAATCTGAGCTTCCCCCCATTTCAATTTAGTACGGAGGGCATGGAAGAAGTCCGAGCCTGTACGGAACAGTTTCACTTGATGCTCGGACCTGCGGCACTGGACGCGATCTCCATCGTGAAGATCGAGACCGGGTTGCCCGTCGAGGCTCAAATATGCAACCTCTTCTGCGTTGCGCAACAGGATTTCGATCTCCAGTGAATCCGGAACAACCAGTGGCCGGTGTGTCAAAGCATGAGGGGCCACAGGTGTCACGACAAAGGCTTGGACCGTAGGCATGACAATCGGTCCACCAGCCGAAAGTGAGTATGCCGTGGAACCCGTGGGTGTCGCAACAATCATCCCGTCCGCACGGTAGCTAGAAACGAAAATACCGTCGACGAAAAGATCGTAGTCATTCAGGCGCGCCAGTGCGGTCTTGTTCACTACCGCGTCATTGAACACGAGATAGCTACCTCGGATTTCGTTACCCCGCAGCAATCGACATTCCATTAGCGAGCGGTGCTCTACACTGGCTTTTCCCGCGGAAATCGCGTCGAGCATGGAAAACAGCGATTGCACTGGAACATCCGTCAAGAACCCCAGGGATCCCAGGTTCACCCCAATGAGCGGCACATCAATGGCTGCCGTAACGCGAGCAGCCGAGAGTAGCGTTCCATCCCCTCCTAATACAACGACGAGGTCAAGACGGCGAGATGCCATCTCCACCCGAGGAACTACTTTCTGTCCGGAAACATAGTTCGCGGTTTCAGGATCAACGATGACGTTGTAATTGTGCGCCGCGAGCCATTCGAACAACCCGGGAAGAACCTGGGTGACTTGAGGACGGCCCGGCCGCGAGATAATCGCAGCTGTTTTCCCGGAAGATGATGACGTGGTTGGCATCACGTTTGCGAAACAGTGATTGTACAGAAAACGGCGGCATTCGCACGCTGGACAGTTGATTCTGGGCTCAAAATGCCGCACGGAGCAGGAACTCGCGGTTCCCCTCTACACCCAGGATCGGAGAATCGATGGCATCCGTATTGCGGGCCCCAAGCTCCAGCAGCACCGTTCGAATCTTCTCAACCGCTGCCTTTTGCGCATCTTCGTTTCTCACAATACCGCCCTTACCCACGTACTCCTTGCCCGATTCGAACTGCGGCTTGACGAGCACTACCATCTCGCGCCCGTATCGCTCTGCCGCTGACGTGGGGAGCGCCGCACTGACGACTGCCGGAAGGACCATCGTCGCGGAGATGAATGAGACATCCATCGCAAGAAAAGCAGCCGTTTCACCCAGCATCTCGCGCGTCAGATAGCGGGCATTGGTTTTCTCGAGCAATCGGACTCGAGAATCCCGTCGCAATTTGAAGTCCAACTGCCCATATCCCGTGTCAATGGCGATCACTCGTGAAGCGCCGTGCTGGAGTAAACAGTCTGTGAAGCCTCCTGTGGACGCGCCTACGTCCACACAAGTCTTTCCGGCAACGTCGATCTTCCAATACTCAAGCGCACGCTCCAGTTTCAACCCGCCGCGACTAACGTATTTCAGATCTTCGCCAAGCAAACGGATTAGACACGCAGAACTCACTTGAGCGCCCGATTTTTCAACCTTTTGGTCGTCCACGAGAACTTTGCCTGCAAGAATTAATGCCTGCGCGCGTTCGCGTGAGGCTGCGAGCCCGCGGTCCACAAGGAGTTTGTCGAGTCTGGATTTCAAGCTGCCGATCCCCGAGAATCTGCCACCAAAGTGCCAGCACTTACTCCGGTGCAAATCGCTGAACCATCTCTCGATGAAACACTTGGATGGCCCGCCAGTCGCTTTTCCACAGAATTTTCCACGAACGTGTTGAAAACTTCGGTGCGCAGAATGCGTCGCAGACACGTATTCGTGAAAAAAGCCGCCCCTGTGGGCGGCTTTCTAATATTGCTGCAGTGCAAACTATCCTGCAACCTCTTCAAGAAGTTTCTGGTCGATGTCGAAGTTCGCATGCACGTTCTGCACGTCGTCGTGCTCTTCGAGCGCCTCCATCAGCCGGACCATTGTATTGGCAGCCTGCCCTTCCAGTTTGATGTAGTTCTGCGGAATGGACGCCACGCTGGAGGAGGCGGGAGTGATTCCCGCTTTCTTCACGGCTTCAAGAACGGTCTCATAGGCAGACGGTTCCGTCAGGATTTCCCAATTCTCACCGTCATCATTGAGATCTTCGCCGCCAGATTCGAGAACGATATTCATCAGGTCGTCTTCCTTGGCAGCGCTCTTCGGAACAACGATGTCACCCTTCTTATGGAACATCCAGGAAACGGCACCGGCTTCGGCCATATTGCCGCCGTTCTTGCCGAAGACATGCCGGATCTCACTCACGGTGCGATTGCGGTTGTCGGTGTTGATGTCCAGCAAGATCGCGACGCCGCCGGGACCGTACCCCTCTAAAGTGAATTCCTCGTAGGTGGCGCCGGGAAGTTCGCCTGTACCGCGCTGGATGGCCCGTTTGATGTTATCAGCGGGCATGTTTTCGGCCTTTGCGGCAACAATGGCTGTCCGCAGGCGAGGATTGGAATCCGGATCGCCGCCACCGTTTTTGGCGGCGATACTGATTTCTTTGATTAGCCGGGTGAAGATCTTGCCGCGCTTTGCGTCAAGCGCGCCCTTTTTGTGCTTAATGGTGGCCCATTTGGAATGGCCGGACATGGTTCGACCTCGTGTTTAATTAAAGAACATGGATGGCGCAGGATTCGCCTTCAGAGGAGATCACTGATTTGCCTCGGTAAAGCATGCTTCGATACGCATGCAGGCGAAATGAGATTATAGCACGCCGCCCTCACAGTCTAGCACTCCTGTCACACCCTAGGTCACTGGCGCCGGAATGCTATTGACGCGCGAAACCTCTCCCTCCTAACATGCCGATGCGCGTGGTTCGGTGTCACTTATGATCGGGCAGTTGATCGGACACTATCGAGTGCTCGAAAAAATCGGTGCCGGGGGGATGGGGGACGTATTCCGCGCGCGCGATGAGAGGCTCGGTCGAGACGTTGCCCTGAAGTTAATCCGCCCCGCCTCCAGCGACAATCCTGACCATCTGCGCCGTTTTGAACAGGAAGCGCGTGCCGCGGCCGCGTTAAATCACCCCAACATCCTGGCCATCTTCGACGTTGGCTTCGAAGGAAAAACTCCATACATCGTCTCCGAGTTGCTGGAAGGCAAGACGTTACGCATGCGCTTGGCCGACGGTCCGATCTCTGTGCGCCAGGCCAGTGTCTACGGTCTCCAGGTAGCACACGGGTTGACCGCGGCACACGAGCGCCATATCGTCCATCGCGATCTGAAACCGGAAAACATTTTTCTCACGCACGATGATCGCATCAAGATTCTCGATTTCGGCGTTGCTAAACTCCAGCCTGCGTCAGATGAAAATCGCTCGATCGAAAGTCTGACCACGGTAACCAAACAGGGCGCGGTGATTGGGACTGTGGCCTATATGTCGCCGGAGCAACTTCGCGGCAAGTCTGTCGATCACCGCAGCGACATTTTTAGCTTTGGCGCAATTCTCTTCGAGATGTTGACCGGAACCCGGGCTTTTCGTGGAGAAACCGAAGTCGACACCATGACGGCTGTTCTAAAGGAAGAACCGTCCACCGCAAGTCTGGAACAAGCAGCTATCCCGGCGGGCTATCTGGATATCGTTCGGCACTGTCTCGAAAAAGAACCGGAGAACCGATTCCAGTCAGCAAAAGATCTCGCCTTTGCTCTGCAAACACTCTCGGCCGCCGGCACGACAGGCTCTGCTCCGGGCATCCAGCCAAGGCCACGCCGCCCGCCATCACTGCCTTGGACCCTCGTTGCCCTGCTGGCTGTGGCGACAATCCTTCTCGCATTGGCGCAACTATTTCATGCTCCAGTCCCCAGACCCGAGTACAACCGCCTGACGTTCGAGGCGGGCACAATCTATTCGGCGAGATTCTCTCCTGATGGATCCATCGTCTATGGTGCGGGCTGGAACAACAAGTCCGTGCAGCTGTTCACGACGGTGGGAAATTCTCTTCTTTCGCAGCCGCTGGAGTTCAAAGATGCAGACTTGCTGGCCGTGTCTCACAGCGATGAACTTGCACTCGCAATAGGCGGCATGCGCAATGCACAACTTGAAATGACTGATGGAACGCTCGCGACAGCCCCACTGGCAGGAGGCTCTCCTCGCGAAGTGCTTTCCGATATCCGGTGGGCTGACTGGGATCCACAAGGGAAGTTGGCGGTGGTGCATCCCGTTCCCGGCCACAGCCAACTGGAATATCCCATCGGTAATGTGCTCTACCAAAACGGCGGCTGGATCAGCAATATACGATTCTCTCCCAAAGGAGACTGGATCGCGTTCATGGATCATCCTGCGCTATGGGACAACCGGGGGACAGTCTGTATCAGCGATCTGGCCGGACACGTTCGGAGACTGACGCCCGAATGGGAATCGGAAGAAGGTTTGGCATGGCGCCCAAATGGCAAAGAGATATGGTTTACCGCCACTCGAAAAGGTAACGACCTCAATCTCATGGCGGTGGATCTCGAGCAAAAAGTGCGCATCCTGCTCGACCTGCCAACAGCGATGACACTTCAGGACGTTTCTTCCGACGGTCGTGTCCTTGTCACCTTGAATTCCAGGCGGCTGGCGATGGCTTACACCACGTTGGGCAGAAAAGACGATATTGACCTCTCTTGGCATGACTGGAATTCCGCCCGCGGTATTTCTAATGATGGGCAGTTCGTGCTATTTGAAGATTCGAGCGAGGCTGCCGGCCCCTCCTATGCCGTGGTGGTCCGCAAAGTGGATGGCGCGTTGCCGGTGCGGCTTGGGGACGGCAGTTCCGGCGGCATCTCACCGGATGGGAAGTGGGCAATCTCGGTCTCGACCAGTCAGCCGCAAATCACGTTATTGCCGATCGGTCCCGGCCAGCCGCATGTCATCCACGTCACTGGAGTGGATCGCGTTCATAACGGCTGGGCTCGCTTTATGCCCGATGGGCAGCATCTCGAGGTAAATGGAGATAAAGGCGATGCGGTGCGCTGTTACACCATCGATGTATCGAGCGGACAGTCCAAGAGTGTGACTCCTGACGGTGTACTCTGCGGGCCGTCCTCTCCGGACGGGACATCTTTGATCGGAACTTCCTCGGACCACTCGATTGCCATTTACTCTATTGGTGGCGGCACCCCTCCACGGGCGGTTCGTAAGCCTGCGCAAAGCTTCGTCGCAGTGCAGTGGTCCGACGATGGCTCTTCGCTCTACGGCTATCACCAGGGAGAGTTCCCGAGCAAGATATACAGCGTCAAGATCGCCACCGGGAAAGAAACCGTCCTGCAGCAGCTCAACCCCGGGGTTCCCGCCGGCATCGTGATGGTCGCTCCGGTTGTGGTTAGCCGGGACGGAAAGAAATTCGCATATAGCTACAGCCAGACACTCTCCGTGCTATACGTGATTTCAGGTGTGAATTAGCAGCGCACCTTCAATCCATGGACCCCTTGAAATCAGAACTCACGTAGTGGAAGAAGATCGACGTTGAAGTCTGCCCCGCACCTAGGGGATCGCGGTAATGCGGCAGGATTGTTCCGCGGTAGGCCAGCCCATCTCCTAACGCCTGATGTACAGAGACAGTGCCAGATCGTGTATCCAGCTTAATGGGCCACGGAGTTGCAAGTTCAGGCTCCGGAGAAAAATCCAGACACAAGGTGATACTGAACTCACATTGCTCCCGGTCTGTGTGCTTCCTTAACTCGGCCCCGTTCAAGTACGAGGCCAAGTACACGTATGACGGTTTCAACGGCTCCCCGGTAACCGCACTCAAAACTGGGGCGATTTGCTGATGGAAAAACCGTGCAACGGGATCGTTGTGAGCAATGTACCGCAGGGGGCTCTGCCCATCTCCAAGATGAATGGAGCCGCTGCGAATCAGATAACGATAGTAGCGACGGAGTGCCGCCACGTGAAAAGGATGAATAAGTCCGGGGAGAGGTGCGTAACCTCTTAGGCGAAACATCGCACCCGCCGTGCTAATCATCTCGTCCCTAAGCCGGCGAGCATGGACCGACCATCCCTCAGCAACAAAGATGCCGGCAGCAGCCAAGGTTCGCACGGCATCGCGCGGTATCGGCCCAACGGAGCGACTGGCGCGCAACTGTCCCAGATGAGCGGCAAATTTAGGACCCAGCCAAAAGGGCAGCAATCCTCCACCCGCCGTATCACGAACCCACGCCATTGTTCCTTGCAAAGCAAACGACTTGACAATTTCGGTTGCCGAATCAAGTTCTTCAGGAAGATCGTCGGCCGCCATCAGCCTGCACTCAGGATTCAGAAGGAGATCTTCGTTATCACTGTTCCTGCTCTCAATAGCCCTCAGTGCAGGTCGAGGCACCAGATGCATCGGCAACTCGTCCAGAAGACAATAGAAACGGCCGGGGAGGAATGTCGCGGCATGGGTGTGTCGCGACACTTCGTCTCCCATGAGTCCGGCCATCCATTCCAGCCAGCACGGATTGTTCAACGACGAAGCCATCCGTTGAGAGTAAATCGGCTGTCGGCAAAGAGCCTTGACGAGCACCTCACCCGAGTGATCTCGTGCAACAGTTCGCAGGGAAAGAAAACGATCTGGTTCTGTTGCGGAACGATGCTCTGATATGTGCCTTTGCTCGTATAAGCGCCATCCCTCAGTCGTGCATCGTGAAGTCGCAGCTCGCCGCCTTCGAACTGTCTGGGCTCACCGTGAAAGAAGTAGACAAAGGTCAAATGACGCGAGGCCACGGGCTCGCTGCCGTTGTCACTGTGGAATTGGAAGAAATCCTCGTCGTTGCTCGCAGTAATCTGCGCTTCCACCGAGGAGATGGCAAACTCTTCCATGCCAAGCTTTTCGAGAATCTGGGGCAAAGCAGATTTGATGCGAGCGACCAAGACGTCCTGATGTTTGCCGGCATCCATTAGAACTCGGGAACGCCGATATTCATAGTTGACGACGCCACCCTCGGCCGTCGGAGAGATGACCTCACTGATCTGAAAATCGTTTTCATGTTCCAGCGTGAATTGGGTCAACTCCTTCAACTCGGAAGGCGACAGGAATTCGTCGAGAACGACACACTTAGCAGGAAGTTCGGTGGGGACTGCTGCGGCGGTGATGCCAGTGTGCGAAATAACTGTGGTGGTGGATCCCGTGCCAGGGGACTGGGGCTGCGAGGCTGGCGGTGGCGTCACTGGAGCACGCAAGGGCGTGCCCGGCGATTGGGGTTGATGCGGTGACGGCGATGGTGATGGTGGGGGTGGCGCGTTCAGTGTGGGCACGGTTCTCCCGGCGTACTCTGCACGTACGGCGCCCGGAGACTGTGGCTGTCCGGGCGATGGCGATGGTGGAGGCGGTACATTCAGATTAGATACCTGCCTTTCGGAAGTGTCCGGACGATCTACCTCGGCTGGCGGCATGCAACCATCGATGATGTGTTCGACAATACTCCCTCCGAGCACAGCAAATGCACGTTGTGCCACGGTTTCGCCTACTGCCGACGACACCACCTTTCGCACTGCCTCTTGCAATTCTGGATTGGATCCGGCCGCGGTCTTCGCGTGCTGGAGCAAACTGACGACCAGAGCGCGTTCCTGGGCGCTCAGAATTCGCTCGTCCTGCATCAAGGTCTCAGAAAAGGAATTGAGAATCTGCTTTGGCGTCATGGAAGACACGCCTCCCCGCGTGTGTAGTTGAGAAAGTAAGGTTAGGGACCCACACTTACAGGGGAAGAAGGGATGACGATATACCGAAAGTCTGTCGAACGCCAAGAAGAATTTCTGCAGAGTCTGATTCAGCGTGTGACGAGGGCACCGACCATCGACTGAAAGATCTTCACTCCATCCGTACACCCGAGTTCGGGTTCGGCCGACCGCTCCGGGTGGGGCATCATCCCGATCACGTTTCGACCCGAACTGCAAATCCCCGCGATGTTGTCGAGAGACCCGTTGGGGTTCGAGGCCGGAGTGATCTCACCAGATGATGAACAATATCGAAACACAATACGACTGTCTTGCCGCAGGTCGTTGAGCGTTTCCGGGTCGCAGAAGTAGTTCCCCTCCATGTGCCCGATCGGAATAGTCAGGACTTCGCCCGTGGAGCAAGCATTCGTAAATGGTGTTTCCGCATTCTCAACGCGCACCTGTACGGGCTTGCACACATATTTGAGGGCAACGTTGCGCATGAGAGCACCGGGGAGCAGGCCGGATTCGCATAAAATCTGAAACCCGTTGCAGATCCCGATTACCAGACCTCCTCCAGCGGCGAAACGGCGCACGGAATCCATTACTGGTGAGAACTTGGCGATAGCTCCAGTTCTCAGGTAGTCCCCATAGGCAAAGCCGCCAGGCACTATGACGGCGTCGCAACCCTCCAGGTCATGCGATTCGTGCCAAAGAAACGTAACTGGTTGCTTGGCCACATGCTGGATTGTCCAATAGGCATCGTGATCGCAGTTAGAACCGGGGAAAACGATGACGCCGAATTTCATTCGTGTCCTCAATTTGCAGGGATGAACTTTAGTCTAGCATGGTGAGGAAGCCGCGATTTCGAAAGCTCGATATGGAACCTTCGAGATGAATAGGCCCGACGTGGGGGCGTGGATGACAAGTCTCAGAGGAACTCAATTGTGAGTTGAGGAACTGAAGAAAAGGCAGGGATGGCGGTTAGCCAACCCTGGAAACTGTAATTTGGTGGAAGCGAAGGGCGCGCGAAGACGAAATGGAGGCGCAACGGGTGCGCGCGCCCAAGCTCTCGAGATCCGTTCTACAGAAGGCCCTGCGACCGGAACCGCGTAACGGGGTCGACTACTGGCAATGCTTGCCGCCGGAATATCCAACGGGCCACCGCAAAGCCGATTGCCGCATAACACAAATGCATCATTCGCATACACCCCCCAGTCCGGCTCGTTCGTTCACCATCAGGGGAGGAACATACGGCTCTATCGGCACAATAGCAACGGTCTTTAGGAAAGAACAGGGCACAACAGTGCCATCAGGTGGCACGGAAGTAATAGAAGTAACGCACTAGTCAATGGCCCCCTGCAATTTCTTGCATCGTGCTTGTGCAGTTGGAGTTGGCTAGTGCGCCGCCTCGGGTTCGTCTGGCGTACGCCCGGCAGGGGGCACCACTACCGTCGACAAGCTTCCTTCGGCGGTCAGCTTCTGGAACGCCGCCAGATCACGTCGCTGCAAATCGTCCCACCGCGAGATCAGTTCCCCGCTTTGCCGCTTCAACTTCTCCAACTGTCGCTGCTCGGCTTCCGTGGGCGCCGAATCAGCCGATCCCGCGTCCATGGCGAGGTAGGCCAGCTTCGCGTCCAATTGCGGAGGATACGCCAGCGAGTCCTCATTCGCAGTGATATCCAGGTTCACGATCTGGTCACGAACCGCCACCAGCTTCTTGTCGAGATCGTCAGCGGCCGCGGCAATGGGTTTTGCAGCCGCATTTTCGGGCAGGCGGCGCTTCAGTCCACCAAGCTGTGAGCGCACATCCTGAATCTGATTTACGACTTCGTATACACGGCTCAGTTCGTCCCGCGTCTCAATGAGAAGTTTGAACTGTGCTTCAAGATCCTCCGGACTGACCTTGACGCGCGGATCTAGTTTCAAGTCGAAAGCAGCCGTCTGCGTCTGGCTACCAACCGTCAGCCGCACCTGATAGTGCCCCGGAACCGCAACCGGGCCACGAGCGCCGCCGCCGTATTCGTACAGATAATATCCAGGAATGCGACGGGCCTCTTCATACCGCAAATCCCACACGAACCGATTCAGTCCAGCTTCCGGGCTGAGTTGCTTCTCCGGTTTCTTATCATCCGGATCCGCTGGCTCTTCAAGTTCGTTGTACTCGGCGCTCGAATACTTTCGGATCACATTGCTCGAAGTATCGAGGATCTCAATTTTGGCTTCTGCATCCGGTTTGGGAGCATCTTTGAGGAAGTAGTAGATGACAGCCCCTACTGGCGGATTCTGCCCTGTACGCTTCGAAGGATTCTTTTCACCTGCCGCTCCAGCCTGAATGCGATATGCAGTCGCAGGAGTGTACAGGAACGTGTCTTTCTGAACGATCGGGTCGCTATATTGCCGCAATGGACTGAGATCGTCGAGAATCCAAAACGATCTCCCGTGCGTCGCCAGCACGAGATCGTTATCCTTCACGACGAGATCGTGAACCGGCGTTGTCGGCAGATTCAGTTGCAACGAACGCCAATTTGCGCCGTCATTGAAGGAAACAAAAACGCCAGTTTCGGTCCCAGCATAGAGCAGACCGCGCTTCTTTGGATCTTCCCTCACCACACGCACAAAAGTTGTGTCTGGAATTCCGTTCCCCAGCTTCGTCCAAGTCTTTCCATAATCGCTGGTCTTGTAGATGTAAGGTTTCAGGTCGTCGAACTGGTGCCGATCCACGGCGATGTAGGCTGTGCCAGCGTCGAAGGGTGATGGATCGATCTGGCTGATGCGACTCCATTCCGGCATATCCTTCGGGGTGACGTTCGTCCACGTCCTGCCTTCATCCTGGGTAAGTTGAACCAGCCCGTCGTCAGTCCCGACCCAGAGCACTCCCTTTTTCAACGGTGATTCGGCCAACGCAAAAATCGTGTCGTAATACTCTGTTCCCGAATCATCAAGGGTGATGTCTCCGCCTGAAACCTTCTGCTTGCTCTTGTCATTGCGCGTCAGATCCGGGCTAACCGTCTGCCAGTGCACTCCGCCATCGGTTGTTTTGAATAATACTTCGCTTGCGTGATACAGCGTCTCCGGATCGTGCGGAGAAATCATCACCGGAGCAGTCCACTGGAAGCGGTGTTCGAGATTTGCTGCACCGTGAGCATCTGAAAGTTCAGGCTGCTCCGTAATTGCCTTCACCTGCCCCGTATGCCGGTCGTAGCGTGTGATGTTTCCCTGGTAGTCCGCGGCATACACGATGTTCGGATCCGGCGGATACGGCGCGATATAGCCAGCCTCACCTCCGCCCACGTCATACCAATCGCTGCGGCTGATGGAACCGTCGTCGCTTCGGCTGGCGATGGCAACTGTACCGCTATCCTGCTGCGGCCCGTAGACACGATACGGCGTCGCGTTGTCCGTAATCACGTGATAGAACTGCGCGGTTGGTTGATTGTCCTGAGGAGTCCAGTTCTTGCCACCATCAAGAGTGATGGTCACTCCCCCATCATTGGAGGCGATCATACGGCGCGTGTTTTGCGGATCGATCCAGAGACCGTGATTGTCTCCGTGCGGCACCTTAACCTTGTTGAACAGATGCCCGCCGTCAGTTGACTTGTAGGCATCGACGTTCATGATGTACAGAACGTTTTCATCGCGCGGATCGGCGATCACGTGCATGTAGTACCACGGACGCTGCCATAGGCTGTGATTGGGATTCACGCGTTGCCATGACTCGCCCCCGTCATCGGATCGGTAGAGCCCCCCATCCGGATTGTGCGCCTCGATCAGCGCGTATACACGATCGGAATTCGCCGCGACAGCAACTCCGATCTTTCCGTACGGTCCCTTCGGCAGTCCATGCTCATCGAGTCTCTTCCACGTCGTTCCGCCATCGGCCGAGCGGTAAATTCCGCTGCCTGGTCCGCCGCTCTCCATACTCCAAGAAGTGCGACGAGCCTGCCAGAGTGCTGCAAACAAGATGTTCGGATTGTGGGGATCGAACACTACGTCTATGCCGCCGGTGTTTTCGTCTTTATAAAGAACCTTCTCCCAGACCTTGCCGCCATCGCTCGTGCGGAAGATTCCTCTCTCGGCATTCGGCCCGTACGGATGTCCCAACGCGGCGACGAACACGATGTCTGGATTCGTTGGGTTGATGATGACCTTGCCGATCGCACGCGAATCACGCAGGCCTACGTTCTTCCAGGTCTTGCCTCCATCCAGCGTCTTGTACACTCCATCGCCGTGCGAGATGTTGCCGCGAATGCAGGCCTCGCCGGTTCCAACGTAAAGGATGTTGTGATTGGAATTTGAGACGGCAATACTGCCGATCGCGGAGGTTCCTTCCTTATCGAAGACCGAAGACCATGTCATGGCACCGTCGGTCGATTTCCACACTCCGCCTCCGGTCGCGCCAAAAAAGTACGTCGTCGGGTCACCCGGCACACCCGCCGCCGTCAGCGATCGGCCGCCGCGGAATGGTCCGACCAGGCGATACTTCATCCCTTTGAACGTCTTGTCCTCGGGCTTGGGCTGGTCCGCCTTCTCCTTTGTGCTTGGATTGGTCGTCGTCGGCTGGGTTGTTTGTGCTTGCACCGGCTTGGCCGCTTTCGACTGCCGTTCAGGCTTGGTCTGAGCGCCCGCGACCATGGACAACAACGTGATGAGTGTAACCGCCGAAATCCAGCGCACAGTGAATGGCGCATTCGTGCCAGAGCGATCTGGGCCCATGTGTAGGTTATCTCCGGAAATGGTAAGACGATGTCCCATATGGTAATCCCGACAAGCCATGCTGCAAAGCAGGTATCGCGATTGTGCCAGTCCGGATTTCAAGCTTTCCCCATCAAATCCTGTTTGGCGGCCTCGAGTTCCTTTTTCTTCGATTCGTCAACCTTCGGATATTCGAGGTCCAACGACTCGAGTGTGTCCACGATTACAGTCGAAATCACCAGGCGCGTAAACCACTTGTTGTCTGCCGGAACTACGTACCACGGCGCAAGTTTGGTCGCCGTGTTGCGGATCATGTCTTCATAGGCTTCCTGATACTGATCCCAGCACTTCCGCTCGCGAACGTCGGCTGCCGAAAACTTCCAGTTCTTCTCCGGTTCTTCCAGACGCTCCAAGAAGCGCTTCTTCTGCTCTTTCTTGGAAACATTCAAGAAAAACTTGCGGATGACGGTTCCACTCCGGGCCATGTGCCGCTCGAAGCACCGGATGTCCTCGAACCGTTCCTCCCAAACTTTCTTTCCAACCAACACTGGCGGGGTTTTCTGGCTCTTCAGAATCTCAGGATGTACTCTCACCACGAGCACTTCTTCGTAGTAGGACCGGTTGAAGATTCCAATACTTCCTCTCTCCGGCAAATCACGAGTCGTTCGCCACAAGAAATCATGTTGCAGTTCAAGCTCCGACGGCGCCTTAAATGAATACACCTGGCAGCCTTGCGGATTAATTCCTGACATGACGTGCTTGATCGCGCCGTCCTTCCCCGCCGCATCCATGGCCTGGAATAGGAGAAGCAATGACCAGTTGTCTTGTGCATACAGCTTGTCCTGCAACTCGGCGGTACGGGCGATGCCCTCCATGAGGGCCGCGGTTGCGTGCTCCTTGGAATGCCAATGCCCGGTATCACCCGGGTCGTAGTCTCTCAACCGAAAACTCTTTCCATCTTCCACGCGGAAGTGGTGAGCGATCTTTCTGGTCTTCATCGTTTTGGGCTCCCGAGGGCTATCCTACCGACCAACAATAACAACTTTCGTGGCCCTGCAACGGTTTTTGTATTATCTGAACATCTGCGGCTATTTCATTCTCGTCAGCACCATTGATGTCGCACCGATGCATGGAGCGCGAAACCTGGTTTCCCCACTGTTCGTTTGCCATCGAGGTTCGCTTGTTTGAATCCGACTTCCTGACATTTGTCCCTGGCAGTAAAGATGCCTATGAGCATCTCATCACCGAAGCAGCACGGATCGTCTGTTCATCCTTGCCCAATCACCCATATTCGGGTTCAGGCGCGAGTACTCTGACAAATGCCATCCCGCACTCTGATTTTCTGCCGACAGAGTCGTCTTCTCCACGGCAGATTTCAGATGTACTGCGCACGGTCATCAAGGATTCAGTCATCCTCGTCCATCCGCACACGGCTGCCCACCTGCACTGCCCGCCGCTCTTAGCCGCTCTCGCTGCCGAAGTCGTGATCACCACCCTCAACCAGTCCATGGACTCGTTCGACCAGGCACCTATCGCTACGATTGTTGAGCAGAAGATGGTTCGTTGGCTGTGTGCTCAGGCGAGTCTGCCTGCGACCGCCGACGGCACGTTCACAACAGGGGGCTCCCAATCGAACTATATGGGATTGCTGCTGGCTCGCGATTGGTTCCTCAGCAAGCATTGGAACTGGTCCGCCCAGAAATCTGGGTTGCCAGCAGAATCCCGTCGGCTGCGGATCCTGTGCTCGGAAGCGGCGCACTTCACGGTCGAGAAGTCCGCTGCGCAGTTAGGGCTAGGAACCGACGCGGTGGTGCGGGTCCCGGTGGACAATCTCTTCCGCATGGATGCCCCGGCCTTGGACAGCACATTGAGAACACTCCGGGCCCAGAAACTGCTGCCGATGGCAGTTGTCGCCACGGCAGGCACTACGGACTTCGGCTCAATCGACCCCTTGGCCACAATATCCGACCTGGCGCGCGATCATGGTGCGTGGCTGCACGTCGATGCCGCTTATGGAGGAGCCCTGCTATTCTCAAACTCGCAGCGAGAGAAACTCGTCGCAATCGAAGCCGCTGACTCAGTTTCGATAGACTTTCACAAGTTGCTCTGGCAACCAATTCCCTGTAGCGTTTTTCTCCTTCGCGAAGCACGGAATTTCGAGTCCATCAGACTCTACGCCGACTATCTCAACCCAGAACTTCACGAAGACCAAGGTATCCCTAACCTGGTCACGACCTCGCTGCTGACCAGCCGGCGCTTCGATGCATTGAAGTTGTGGATTTCGTTTCAAACGCTCGGCCGCGACAAACTGGCGGCCATGCTGGATCGCACCATCGCGCTGGCGAATCACGCCGCCACAGTCATACGCACCATGCCGGAGTTGGAACTCGTATGCGAACCACAACTCAGCACGGTCGTTTTTCGGTACGTGCCGTCAACCGGAACTGACGCGGATCGCGTCAATCTTGCCATTCGCCAACGGCTGTTTGATCGGGGACTTGCGGTGATCGGGCACACGCGTGTTCACAATCGGCAGTGTTTGAAATTCACATGCATGAATCCCGTCACCACCGAAGCGCACATGGAGTACCTAGTCGGCTTGATTCTGACTCAGGGAAGGCTGCTTTCCGCGACTAAGTCGTGACTGGAGTGGCGATTGGCAGATTGGACTGCTGCCAAGCGTCAAACCCGCCGGCGACATTGAGCACGTGCTTGAATCCGGCCCTTTCCAGAAGACTGCTGGCGATCATGCTTCGATATCCGCCTTTGCAGTGCACCGCCAATGCCACGTTGTGATCGATCTCAGGCGAGGAGACCTTGAAATTATCAAGCGGCCACCATGCAGCCCCTTCGATGTGCCCGGCGTCCCACTCGGGTTGACGTCGGACATCGAGCACTTGAACTTCTTTTGATTGCAGCCGCGTGTGCAGTTGCTCCGCGGTGATCTGAGCTGTAATCGCCACGGCCGAACCGGCTTGCCTCCAAGCATCCACTCCACCTGCAAGGTACCCATCCAGTGCCTCGATGCCAACGCGAGCCAAGCGAACACGTGCCTCTTCCAACTGCCGATCCGTGTCTACAATCAGCACCGGATGCGCGCTGAGTCCCAAAATCGTGCCTGCCCACGATGCAAACTGTCCCGACAGGGCGATGTTGATCGAGCCCGGGACGTGTCCCGCTGCGAATGCTTCGCCTGGGCGCACATCGAGTGCGATCTCACCATTCGACAACATCCTCCGCAATTCGGAAGGCTCAATCGGCTTCAGAGTGGGCAGTTCCGACAAGGCTGCAGCACCCACTCGATTGATCTCTGCGTCCTTCAGAAAATACTCTGGCCTCGCCGGAAGATTGCTGGTCAATTGCGCTATAAATTCGTCTCTGCTCTTAATTTGGAGGGCATAGTTTGTCAGCCGTTCTGTCCCGATCGTCGACGATCGCTCGGCGCGCATATTCTTGCCGCAAAGCGAACCTGCTCCATGCGCGGGATACACGAGAACGTTATCGGGCAGCGTCAAGAGCTTGGAATGCAGGCTGTGATAAAGCATGGCAGCTAGTTGTGCAGACGTATGTCTTGGCGACAGATCAGGCCGTCCCACGTCTCCGATGAAGAGTGTGTCGCCTGTCAACACAGCCCAAGGCAAAATAGACTTCTCCTCGTCCGTGACGACCAGGCAGATGCTCTCCGGCGTATGTCCGGGAGTTTCGAGCACGCGCAGGAACGCCTTGCCGAACTTCAACTCGTATCCATCACTCACCGGGATGTGGTGAAAAGTCGCTCCGGCCTGCGCGCCCATATAGATTTTTGCCCCGGTGCGGGCTGCTAGTTCCCTGTGTCCCGAGACAAAGTCGGCATGCAGATGGGTCTCAAATATGTGCCGGATCGTTACGCCGTGCTCGGAGGCCGCTTGCAGGTACAGGTCTACGTCGCGTTGCGGATCGACCACAACCGCCTCGCTCTGTGAGGCAAGCATGTAAGAAGCATGCGCGAGACAACCCAGATAGAACTGTTCGAAGTACATTCCTGGACCCCAGTCAGCGCCCATGCGCGCCTAGCATCCTAGTCCAAATCACATGCCATTTCTATCGGGAATCTGAGCCAGAGGCTACGACGGCAGAGGGGTGATGAACTCCAGGCCAAAACAGAAACCGGTACGAGATCGGACAATAGCGGGCATTCGCGACGGGGTCGGCGTATCGAATTCGATCTCTAGCAGATCGCCCGGGTTGAGGAGGATCCCGGCATACAAGGTCATGCCGCCCTCGCTCATTTCGGTGCCGCGTCCTTCTACCACGGTAGTGGCAAAACCCTTCGACGTGACAACCCGCACCGGTATGTCGACCGGAAGACGCTCCCACCGGCGAACTTTGTTAGACTCCGGCATCGTCGCTCATCATCCTCCTTGCCCGGGCACCGTGCAAATTACCAAGGTGATAGTGAGCAACTGCCCGCTCGAAGATCGGGATGCCATGAGAAGTCTGTAACTCCTTCCAGATCCGCAAGCTCCGGCGCTCCTCTTGTACAATCTCCCTGTGAATGCCCGCGTGAAATTCTGCTTGGCGGCCATATGCCTTCTATGCCTCGAACTTCTCGCAAGCGCAGAATCGGTTTCTCAGCTTCAGCCCACCGGATACGTCAACGATTTCGCCGAAGTTCTCGATCCTGCTACAAAAGCACAGATCGAGGACCTTTGTCGCCAAGTCGACGAAAAGGCCCATGCGCAAATAGCATTGGTGACGATCAACACGGTTGACGGCAGCAACGTCGAGACCTTTGCCGTTGAACTGTTCAAGAAGTGGGGGGTTGGTTTCAAAGGGACGGACCATGGCGTCCTGATTCTGTACGCCATTCAGGATCGCCGCGCTCGCATCGAGGTGGGCTATGGGTTGGAACCGATCCTGCCTGATGGCAAAGTGGGCGGCTTTCAGCGCGAAGCGATTCCGCTCATGCGCAGCGGTGACTATAGCCAAGCTTTACTGCTTGTTACCAGCCGTGTCGCTGACGTTATTGCGACCGATGCTGGTGTCCAACTCACGAATGCTCGGCCGCGCCCTCCGACCCGTAGGTCCGAACGTCCGAGTGCAGGAATCTCCATAGGCGCTGTTATCTTTTTAGTAATCGTCTTCCTGATCATTCTTGCTACACCTCTGCGCAGCATTCTCTTTTGGCTCCTGTTCTCGCAGACATTTGGTGGGCCACGCGGAGGAGGCTGGGGCGGTGGAGGCGGCTGGAGTGATGGCGGTGGGGGGGGAGGTTTTGGTGGAGGCGGAGGCTTCGGCGGATTTGGCGGCGGCAGTTCTGGTGGCGGAGGAGCGAGCAGCAGCTGGTAGCAGGACGAGGATGCAATGATTCCTACCAATACGATTGACGAGTTCGTAGAGCGTGTGCGCGAGGCGGGGGGAGCGAACGTCGAGGGCGTGGTCCTGTTCGGGTCTGCGGTCACGGGCGATTTTCAAGATGGCCTCTCGAATCTGAACCTGCTTTGTATTCTGCGCGAGAGCTCTTTTCTCGCTCTGCAAGCTATATCGCAAGCAGCAAAGTGGTGGGACAAACAGAAACAACCTCCGCCGCTGTGCATGACGCGGCAGGAACTCGTGCGATCCGTGGATGTCTTCACCATCGAACTGCTGGACATGCAGCAGCACCATCGCGTCTTGTTCGGTGACGATATCCTGAAGGACCTGAAAATTCCCATGGACCTGCACCGCGTGCAGGTGGAATACGAACTGCGAGAGAAGCTGATTCTGTTGAGGCAGCATGTGTTACTGGCATCGGACAATGAGTCTCGTCTGTGGGATCTGTTGCTGCGGTCAGTCTCGTCTTTGGGTACACTGTTTCGCCATGCGCTGATCGCTGTCGGTGATCGCACGCAGTTGGCACGGCGCGGTGCGGTGGATGCTCTCTCAAAACGATTGAGCTTCGATCCGAGTGCTGTGCTGCAAATTATGGACGTGCGCGAGGGAAAGACAGATCGCAAGGGCATCGGCATTCGCGATCTGGTCTCGCGGTATCTTGCCACGGTAGAACGGGTAGCAAATGCCGTGGACATGGCATTGGAACAGGCCTCACCGGGGCGGGCTTAACAGAATTCAAGGATGAGTAATGGAGGCGTTATGGGTAAGGCGTTGATCGCAGTCATCGTTTTGATCGTCATCGTGGGGTTCGTAGTTCTAGTCTGCTTCGGTTCCTACATCAGCACGAAAAACACGCTGGTCAGCAAGAACGAAGCAGTCAAATCCGCATGGTCGCAAGTAGACATCGTGCTCCAACGCCGCGCTGACTTGATTCCCAACCTTGTCGAAACGGTGAAAGGTTATGCGCAGCAGGAGCAGACTGTCTTCGGAGACATAGCCAAAGCACGGTCGGCGCTGCTTTCGGCCGGAACGCCGCAGCAGAAGATCGCCGCCAACGGGCAACTCGATGGCGCAATCGGACGGCTCCTCCTTGTGGTGGAGAACTATCCTCAACTGAAGTCCAACGAGAATTTCATGCGTCTTCAGGATGAACTTGCCGGCACCGAAAATCGTATCGCCGTCGAGCGCAAGCGCTATAACGACACGCTGCAGGACTACAACACTTACGTCCAGCAGTTTCCCAACAGCCTCTTTGCGGGGTGGGCCGGCTTCAAATCCAACGACGCGTACTTCCAGGCTGCTGAGGGATCGCGCGTTGCGCCCAAGGTGAACTTCTCGAGCCCGGCGACGACCGCACCCCAATCCACTCCACAACCAGCCCCGGCACGTTAAGCCGAGAAAAGCAGACTGAATCCAAAGCCGGGCGGCTACTTGTCTCTCCACGCGAGCGCAACCTGCAAGTCGAGGTACCCGGGACCCCACCCACGGGCTCGAGTCGCCATCACCCGAGGCAACATGAACTTGCTAGAATGACCGCAGGATGAGCCCACATTCCCCGTTCACTGATGTGCCTGACGCGATTGAGGAAATCCGCGCCGGACGCATGATCGTCGTTGTCGACGACGAAGACCGCGAGAACGAAGGTGATCTCACCCTCGCCGCGGAGAGGGTCACGCCCGACGCTATCAATTTCATGGCAAAGAATGGGCGAGGCCTCATCTGTCTCGCTATGACCGAGGAGCGCCTTGAGCACCTGAATATCGGCCCGATGACGAATGAGAACACCTCACAATACGGTACCGCTTTCTGTGAGGCCATCGACGCGCGCCAGGGAGTGACCACGGGCATTTCCGCGCACGACCGCGCCCGGACGATTCAGGTGGCCATCGACCCGGCAACCAAGCCTACCGATCTGGCTCGTCCCGGACATATGTTTCCTCTGCGCGCTCGAAAAGGCGGAGTTCTGGTGCGCGCCGGACAGACGGAAGCCTCCGTTGATCTGGCCCGGTTGGCCGGAATGATCCCGGCAGGAATCATCTGCGAAATCATGAAGGACGACGGCAGTATGGCGCGTGTGCCCGACCTGATTGAGTTCTGCAGTGAGCACAAGATGAAGATGCTCACTGTCGCGGAACTCATCCGTTACCGCATGGCGCACGAGCGCTACGTCAACCGCCTCGGCGAGGCCCTGATCGAAACGCGTTTTGGAGAATTCCGTCTGATAGCCTATTCCAGCGAAGTCGACGGAGGCGAGTCGCACGTTGCGCTGGTTCGCGGCAACATTGAGCACAGCAAGCAGCCAGTCTTGGTTCGCATGCATGCGCACTGCCTCATGGGAGACGTTTTTGGCGCGACCGGCTGCGAATGTCACGCCACCCTCGACGGTGCGCTCCGCCGCATTTCCCAGGAGGATCTGGGAGCCTTGATTTATCTGCACCAGACCTCACAGGGATTCTCCATCGAAAAAGTGGGTGACCGCTCCGCCCTTAGTTTCCATGGCGGACGTACACTACCTTCCCTGTACGACAACACCAAGCAGATTCAGCGCGAGATCGGCATTGGCGCTCAGATTCTGTCGGACCTCAACCTACGCCGTATTCGTCTGTTGACGAATCGTCCAAAGAAAGTCGCCGCGCTCGAGGGATTCGGGATCGAGATCGTCGAGCAGGTTCCTGTGCAGCTCGATGAGACAAAGGCCGGGAAGCACTAACCCATCGGGTCGGCTCTGGGGATTCTCATGACCACGCAACTCGTGCCGGCGGAAAGAAGTCGGCGAAATATTCCTCCGGGAATGATCGACGATGCGCGCAAGCACGTCTACGAAGCCGCTATCCGCACTCCGCTCGTGCGCCTGAATTATGACGCGCCGGCTGAGATCTATCTCAAGCTCGAATGTCTCCAGCCAATCGGAGCATTCAAGATTCGCGGTGCATACAATTCTGTACGTTTGCTACCGGAGGAACGACGGAAACGCGGCGTGTGGACCGTCAGTGCGGGCAATGCAGCACAAGGAGTGGCACTCGCTGCACGCAAGGCTGACGTTCCGTGCAAAGTCCTCGTTATGGACACTGCTCCCTTGGCCAAACTCGACAATGTGCGCCGCCTGGGTGGAGAAATAGTGCAGGTCAGCTACGACGAATGCTGGAAGGCTCTCTCTGATCGCGAGCATCCCGCTATGACCGGGACATTGGTCCATCCATTCGAAGATGATGAATTCATTGCGGGGAATGCCTCAGCGGGGCTCGAGATCCTGGAAGACTTACCCGACGTAGATGCAGTTGTCGCCGCCTTTGGAGGTGGAGGCTTGTCCTGCGGGATCGCTGCCGGGCTCAAGGAACGAGGCAGCAAAGCAAAAGTGTTCGCGGCGGAACCCGAAACGGCGGCTCCTCTGTCTTATTCACTGGCTGCCGGTTCGCCGCAATATTTTCCCAACTGGAAGGCAAGTTTCGTTGACGGCTGTGGAGGCAAGTCCGTTTTCCCACGCATGTGGGATATCGCGTATCACCTGCTGGCCGGATCCATCGTCTGCACACTGGAGGAGGTCCGCAGAGCCATGAAGGTTGTCGCGGAGCGGAATCACATCATCGCAGAAGGAGCAGGAGCTTGTGCGATTGCAGCCGGTCTCAGTGGGAAGTGCGGATCAGGCAAAGTTGTGTGTGTAGTCAGCGGAGGGAACATCGATCTGTCGGTATTCTCAAAACTGATCACCTAACCGCAGCGGGACAGCCAACACCGGCCACTAGAACGGCTTCCGCACCACAACTTCTGCGTCACGGATGAAGAACTGGGCAGAGCAATTCTCAGAACCGCAGATTACCGGCAGCAATCCATTGATCTGTTTGCGGGTAATCAGGCCAAGCATGCCGCAAGAGGGACACGACAGCACTGCCCAGTAGGGATCTTCCTTCTCGCCAATCTCGCCGGCATTTTCGAGGACAAAGACGGTACCAGGCTGCATCTGTTCCGGAATCCACTCGTTGAGGACGTCCAGTTCACCAACCATGTGTCCCTCCCTCGTTCCGATTTCGCTGCACCTTCTCCCTACGAAGCTTTTCTAGCACGCTTCAGGTAATCCGGCGAAGTTACTGAGGTACTTACTTTTGCGGATGCGATCCCAGTTCGAAGCTGCCGTGCCGCATCGCTCAAACAGATCCCCAAAATCGGCTGATTCGAGTTTTTCAGTATGTCGACGATCTGCTTTGCAGAGGTCTCCACGTAAATGTGCTTTCCGTCTGTCAGCAGATGGATCTCGGAATCCCCCTCGATGATCTCCGCAAATCCCTTTCCGAATTCACGGTCGAGAAAGCGCAGCACCTTGCGCACGCCCTGCAACGAGAACCCTTTTCGCCGAAGCTGGCAGATCACTGCCACTTCCGTCAGTTGATTCTTGGAGTACACCCGACGATGTCCTTCGCGCTGCGGTTGGACGAGACCGCGCTCGTCCCACCACTGCAACTGGCGGGCAGTGATCCCAGTCAGCGCGATGATCTCTCGGGATGTGAAGCGATCTTGCATTTGCAACGAAAAATGTTTCAAACAAATTGGGTGCAAAATGTTTCAGCCATTTTAGGCAATGCCTGCTGTGGATCAAGCAAAGAAAATGAAGGGGTTAGTGACTAACAGAGTTCCTGCCAGGTTTGGGATGTTAAGACCCACCCCCGACGAAATGGACGACCTCAAGCCTGTCGCCGTCATTGAGAGGAGTACTGGCCCAGCGCTCACGCGGCACGATGTCGCGATTCAGTTCGATGGCTACGCGGTCCGGCTTCATGCCAAGGATTTCCACCAGCGCGGCGAGTGTGAAGGTGGATGAAGTCGCGAACGTGCACTCATCCCCGTTGATCTGGAGTTTCATACTGTTAATGCCAATGTGCGCCGCTTCGACGATTGGGGTACATCGCTTCCCCCGCGGGCTAACGATGGCGTCGGCGTTAACTTTATTCCGCTTTGCGCAGAACAAACTTCTTCGTCGCGGTTCGTCCTTCAAAATTCGCCTGCACCAGCAGCGACGACTCCGGCAGAGAGGCCTCTTCCACCTCAATCTTGATTTCTGCTCCGCCCCCGGAATCAGCGACAGCCTGCGTATAAAATGGCGCAGCTCCGGGACGTGCAAAACGGAAGACTAGGCGCGCTCCCGAAGCCGCGGCCCCTCCTTCGGTCACCCGCAACTGCATGGTGAGGTTTCGCTCAGCGTGCACGGAATCGGCATTCAACCACTGCACTTCCAACTCCTTGACCGCCGCGAGGGCTTCCGGTTCGGGACGATCCAGGACGTTGTCCAGTTTCCCCTCCCGAATCGCATCGAGCACCAAGCGGTGCTGCTCGCGCAATTGCTGTTCTTTCTGCGCATCCCCGAATTGCGCCTCCGAGGCCTTGTTCGCGTACGAGGTCGCTTTCTTTCCGATGCAACGGCCCCGCACAAAAACTTGGGTCTGAAGCAGCAGTTCTCCCTCACGCGCCTCGCTCTGCACGTGATAGATCGTGTCGCCATGCTTGACGTCGGTATTGAACCCGAAAATCATAGAATTTTGTTATTGGGTAATTGTGTAATTGGGCAATTGAAAACTCCCTGCTTCGGGATGCTGGACTGCTTCATGCCGCGTTTTCCAATTACTCAATTACCAAATTACACAATTCCACAAATTGCGTTTGCCCTCGCTTGACACTCACAAGTGCAAGCCCATAATCTAGAACGTTTAAGCAACACTTGGCGCGAATTATATCCATCTCCTCCTATGCCCGACAATTACTTCGCTCGCTACCTCCCGTTTCTCATCCATATGCTTATGGCGGGTGGTATTGCGGCGGCGATTATCCTGCTCTCCTGGCTAATCGGGCAGCGTAAACCCACCCGCGCCAAGTTGTCCCCTTACGAATGCGGCATGACCCCGGTCGGCGACTCGCGCCAGCGCTTCTCCGTGAAGTTCTACCTGGTGGCTATGCTCTTTATTTTGTTCGACGTGGAAGCAGTTTTCATCTATCCATGGGCCGTGATCTTGCGTGACCTCAAACGCTTCGGTCTGTGGGAAATGCTGGTGTACATCGGAATCTTCCTGGTGGGCTTCTTCTATGTTTGGAAGAAGGGTGTTCTGGATTGGGGCGAGACTGGACGGGAGAGAAGCTAAATGCCCTTGTCCCCTGCCATTACGGATCTGGAGCAACTCAAGAATCACCCGTCAATCGCGCGGATCCTCGCCTGGAACGCGAGCATGATTCGGGCAGTGAAGTTTGATCGCGAGGAAATGACAATCGTCGTCGACCGATCGGGAATTCGGGAAGCGTGTGCTCTCCTGCGAGACGATTCGACCTGTCCATTCAATTTTCTTTCCGACATTACTTGCGTCGATTGGTATCCCGCCGAGCCTCGATTCGAGGTCATCTACCATCTGCTTTCGATCCCTAACAAAGAGCGGGTGCGGCTCAAGGTTCGCTTGAACAGCGCCAGTCCCGCAGTCGAGTCGCTGACTTCGGTCTGGCCGGGCGCCAACTACTTTGAACGCGAAGTCTTTGATCTGTTCGGCATTCGCTTTACGGGTCATCCCTATTTGCGACGCATCCTGATGCCAGAGGATTGGGAAGGTTACCCACTCCGGAAAGACTATCCTGTGGAGGGCTACCGCTAACTTAGCGAGAGAACGATGGCCCACCTGACACCCACTCCAGTCTTAGAGCCTGGCCAGGATCGCACGATGATCCTGAACATGGGCCCGCAACATCCGTCGACGCACGGAGTCCTGCGGGTCATTCTCGAAATTGATGGTGAGAATGTGGTCCGGCTGATGCCCGATATCGGATATTTGCACACCGGAATTGAAAAAACTTGTGAGGCGAAGTTTTATCAACAGGTGGTCCCACTCACCGACCGCATCGATTACCTGTGCCCGTTGACGAACAATCTCTGCTATGTGCTCGCAGTGGAAAAGCTGCTTGGGCTGGAGATACCTCCGAAGGCCCAGTGGATGCGGGTTCTGCTCAATGAATTGACCCGGATCAACTCCCACTTGGTGTGGCTCGGCACGCATGCCCTCGATATCGGAGCCATGACGGTTTTCTTGTACTGCTTCCGCGAGCGTGAGGAGATCCTGAAAATCTTCGAGATGGTCAGCGGCCAGCGGATGATGACGTCTTATTTCCGTGTCGGCGGGCTCGCACTAGAACCTCCTCTAGGCTTCTTTGATCGCGTCCGCGACTTCGCCGGATATTTCCCCGAAAAAGTGGATGAGTACGAAAATCTGCTGACAGGAAATCCAATCTGGATGATGCGGACCAAGGGCGTCGCCAGAATGACGCCGGAAGATGCTATCGCTTTGGGCGCTACCGGCCCCACTCTGCGCGGGAGTGGCATTGATTTCGACTTGCGGCGCGATATGCCCTACTCGAGCTACGAGAAGTTTCACTTTAAAGTGCCGGTCTCACAGGAAGGCGACGTGTTCGCACGTTACATGTGCCGCGTCCAGGAATTGCGCGAGTCGATTGGAATTGTTCGCCAGGCATTGGACGGTATGCCGGAAGGGCCGATCAAAGCCAACGCTCCCGGTGTGGTTCTTCCCGACCGCGAGAAGATGAAGACCCAGATGGAGTCCCTCATCTATCACTTTAAGATTATTACGGAAGGCTTTGCGGTCCCGGCGGGTGAGGTCTATCAGGCGGTCGAATCGCCGCGCGGTGAAATGGGGTATTACATCGTGAGCGATGGCACAGCCAAGCCCTATAGGGTGCACATGCGTTCAGCGTGTTTTGCGAACCTGCAAACGCTGGCGAAAATGTGTGAAGGACGACTGCTCGCGGATGTGGTCGCCGCGATTGGATCGATTGACATTGTGCTCGGAGAAATAGACCGGTGAGGTTCTCAGACGAGTTCGAAACGCGTTTCGCGGAAATGGTGCCGCATTATCCGACCAAGCGGTCGGCGCTGGTGCCTACCCTGCTCTACGCGCAGGACGAAGTTGGACACCTTAGCGACGAGGTCATCGCTGAGGTTGCCGCGCGTCTCGATTTAGCCGAACTCGAAGTGCGCAACGTGATCAGCTACTACTCGATGCTGACCACCAAGGCCCGCGGAAAGTACAACGTGCAGGTCTGCACGAATATCAGCTGCATGGTACGGGGTGGCGAAGAGATTTTGCATCATTGCGCGAAAAAGCTGGGCATCGGCCATAAGCAAACTACAGCGGATGGCATGTTCACGCTCGAGGAAGTGGAATGTATCGGCGCCTGCAGCTGGGCTCCGGCGGCACAAGTGAATTATGACTTTCACGAGAACCTGACGCCCGAGAAGATGGACTGGGTTCTCGACGAGTATAAGAAAAAGGGAACGTAATAGCATTGCAGATTGTAGCTTAGAGCGGAGATTGAAGCCCAGATGAATTCGGTTTGCCAGTCTGTAATCTGAAATCTTCAATCATCAATCGCAAATGGCTGACTTGGTTTCCCATCCCGACGAGGTAAAAGTGGTCTCCCGGCGCTTTGGCCAGGGTGCGACCAACATCGACCGCTACCTCGAGCTGGACGGCTATAAGGCTGTCCAGAAGGCGCTCGCCATGGAACCGGACACCATTATTAATGAGGTAAAGAATTCGGGCCTCCGTGGCCGCGGCGGGGCCGGTTTCTCGACCGGGATGAAGTGGTCGTTTGTACCCAAGCAGTCGGCCAAGCCGAAGTACGTACTCTGCAATGGGGACGAGAGTGAGCCCGGAACCTGCAAAGACCGGCTGATCTTCGAGCACGATCCGCACTCGGTAATCGAAGGAGTGGTGATTGCCGGACTGTCGATTGGAGCGAAGGCCGGATACATATATTTGCGAGGCGAGTATCGCTATCTGTCCATCATCATGCAGAAGGCGATCAAGGACGCCTATACCAAAGGCTTCCTTGGCAAGAACATCTTCGGCAGCAGCAAGGATTTCGATGTTTACTGGCATGGTGGCGCTGGCGCTTATGAAGTGGGAGAAGAGTCTGCCCTGATGGAATCGCTCGAAGGTAAGCGCGGAGTGCCGCGCATCCGGCCTCCCTTCCCTGCCGTTGTAGGGCTCTGGGGTGGACCCACAATTATTAATAATGCCGAGACGCTGGCTAACGTGCCCCACATTATTCTCCGCGGGGCGGACTGGTACGCCAAGTTAGGAACTCCGAAGAACGGCGGTACACGACTGTTCTGCCTCAGCGGAAATATCGCCAAGCCCGGCGTCTACGAACTGCCAATGGGCTATAACCTGAAAGAAATGATCTACGAAGTCGGCGGCGGCATTCCGAATGGACGAAAGCTGAAGGCAGTCGTTCCAGGCGGATCGTCGTGCCCATGTCTTACGGCGGATGAGATCGATGTGGCTATGGATTTCGACTCAGTCCAGAAAGCCGGATCCATGCTCGGTTCCGGCGGTGTGGTCGTGATCGATGACGCCCAGTGCATTGTGAAATTTGCTCTGCGGACGATGAAGTTCTACCAGCATGAAAGCTGCGGATGGTGTATCCCCTGCCGCGAAGGGACGGACTGGCTGAAGAAGACGTTGATCCGTTTCCACGCCGGTGGCGGAATGAAAAAAGACATCGACAACATGCAGTACCTGGCTGAAAACATGCTGGGTCGGACCTTCTGCCCGCTCGGCGACGCCGCCGCGATGCCGACCATTGGTTTTGTAAAGAAGTTCAGAAAAGAATTTGAAGACCACCTCGACGGGAAACCATGTCCGTACGAGAAGGAAGGCGCCGGGAAAGAACTTCCCGCTTTTGCGCACTAGATTTCAAATGCCAGACGTAAACCTTACAGTCGACGGCAAGAAACTAAGCGCTCCCGCGGGCACGCTGCTCATTGAGGCTTGCAAGAGCGTGGGCATCGAAGTGCCCTCGTTCTGCTACTACCCCAACCTCTCGTTGCAGGGCGCTTGCCGCATGTGCCTGGTGAAAATCGAGAAGATGCCCAAACTGCAGACCGCGTGCACGACAGTAGTCAGCGAGGGCATGGTCGTCACCACCGAGAGCGAAGAGATCAAGCAAGCTCGCAAATCGATGCTGGAATTGCTACTGGGGAACCACCCTCTGGATTGCCCTGTCTGTGACGCGGGTGGCGAGTGCGAACTGCAGGACATGACGTTTTCCTACGGCGCCGCCGAATCCAAGTTCATGGAGGCGAAGAACCACAAGGAAGAACAGCAGTGGTCTCCCGTGGTGTTCTTCGACCGGCCGCGCTGCATTCTGTGCTACCGCTGTGTCCGCGTTTGCGGCGAGGGTATGGACGTCTGGGCGCTGGGGGTGCAGAACCGCGGTGTCACTTCGCTGATCGCTCCCAACAAAGGAGATCACCTCGAGTGCGAAGAGTGTGGCATGTGCATCGACATCTGCCCAGTCGGCGCGCTCACCTCGGGTGCCTATCGCTACAAAACCCGGCCATGGGAAATGAAGCACGTCGGCACCATTTGCACACATTGCGGTGACGGCTGCAAAACCACTCTGGGTGTGCGTCGGTCCGATACCGGCATGGAAATCGTGCGTGGCGACAACCGTGACAAGAGCGGAACAAACGGGGACTTCCTCTGTATCAAAGGCCGCTACGCCTTCGACTTTGCCAATCACGAAGAGCGGCTCACGAAACCGCTCATCCGCAAGAATGGCAAGCTGACTCCTTCCACGTGGGAAGAGGCCTTCGAATTGGTCGGCAGGACTCTGGCGGGAATTCGCGACAGCGAGGGCGGTGCCGCGATCGGCGTGATCGGCTCGAACCGCACGACGAACGAAGAAGCGTATCTACTCTCCAAGTTCGCGCGGACCGTGCTGAAGACCAACAATGTCGACCACCATCGCACCGCCGACTTTCCGGCTTTTGCCGCGGCTCTGCGCGGAAAGCCGAACGCCTCGGCCAGCATGTCCGATGTTTTCACCGCACCCGCGATCCTTCTGATCGGAAATGACCCGACGGAGCAGCATCCGCTGCTGGCATGGCAGATCCGCAACAATGTCCGCTTGCACCGAGCGAAGCTGTATGTGGTGAATTCCGCCCCGATCAAGCTGCGGCGACAGGCAACCAGTTTCACGCAGATTCCTGCGGGTACCGAAGGCAAGGTCGCCGCCTTCTTCAGCGGCCACGATGCGGCATCGGATGCGCTGGGCAACGCGAAGGCTGCGATTACGGAACTCCGCGACAAATTGAAAGCGGAGCAGAACCTCGTCATCATTTTCGGCTCGGAGATTCGCGGCAAAGGCATCGCGACCCTGGTTTCGTTCGGTGTCGGTATCTCGGGAGCAAAGTTCATCTGCCTCAGCGATTATGCGAATTCACGCGGCGCCGCAGACATGGGTCTGTACCCTGACCTGCTCTCTGGCTACAATCCGGCTGGATTAGCAAGCTCGCTCGGCAAGGAGTGGGGGGAAATCCCACAAACGGCCGGACTCGATTTTGCAGGCATGGTTGACGCGGCCAAGGCTGGAAAACTCAAGGCACTGTACGTAGTCGGCTCGAATCCAGTCGGGCGTTTGAGCCTTGATCCGTTCATGTTTTCCAAGAGCTTCGTCGTTGTACAGGACATGTTCCTGACCGAAACGGCTGTCATGGCCGACGTGGTGCTGCCCGCAGCGAATGCCTACGAAAAGGCCGGCACCATGACCAACACCTGCGGCGATGTACAGTTGGTCAAGAAGGCCGGAGAAGTCTCGGGCACGAAGCCCGATTTCGAGATGATCGTGCGCATCGCCGACGCGATGGGACACGACATCCATAAACTCGTGCCGTTTGGTGGCGGAGTACGGGCAGATATGGGTCAGTCCCGCGGAGCGCAATCCGGCGAAGCGGATCGGCACTCGGTGTGGCTTGAGAATCAAGGCATGGAGCCCAAACTGAGCCCTCTCGATCCGATTGCGATTCTCGACGAAATTCAGCGGCTCGTTCCCGGCTACGGCGTATCGCGCCTGAACCTGCTGGCAGGCAATGCCGAGCATGTGTCGCTGGCGAACAGCGGTGCCGGTGTCGCACACAATCCGGAGTCGATTGCTCCAGCCAGTGACAGCCTGTTCACCTCAGGCACACTGGGGCGCTATTCCCGGTCTTTGAAGTCGGTGATGGAGAGTCACGAGGTGAAACCGGCAGAAGTCGCGGCCGATTGAAGCAGGTGGTGAGAAAGCACCGAGTGTTGATGAGCGTCGCGTCTGGCAATAACTCATTGATCACAGCTCATCGCTAAAAAGAGAGGAAGCAGCAAGTTGCCAATCTGGCTCTACATTCTGATCTCTATCATCAAATCGGCAATCGTGTTGGTTGTGCTGCTGACCGCCGTGGCCTATACGGTGTGGTTGGAGCGAAAGGTCGTCGGCCACATGCAGAACCGCTGGGGGCCCACACGCGTGGGTCCGTTCGGGTTGCTGCAGCCAGCGGCTGACGGGATCAAGTTTCTCTTTAAGGAAGACCTCACTCCGCCACATGTTTACAAGCCACTCTACGTTGCGGCACCTCTGATTGCGGTGGTTTTCGCGCTGACGTCGATCGCTGTGATTCCATTCGGGAATGACATCGTGATCATGGAGCACGTCATTCCGCTGCAGATCGCCACCAACGTCAACACCGGCCTGCTGCTCATTCTGGGCGTAACTTCGATCGGGGTCTATGGGGTAGCTCTGGCAGGGTGGTCCTCGAATAACAAGTATTCCCTGCTCGGCGGATTGCGTGCCAGCGCGCAAATGGTCAGCTACGAGATCTCCCTAGGCCTCTCATTGGTAGGCGTATTGATCATGGCGGGCAGCTTCAACCTCACGGATATCGTGAGAGCGCAGCAAGGGCACTTTTGGGGATTCATTCCCCGATGGAATATCTTCGGCGGTCAAATCATCGGCTTCTTCTGCTATTTGATGGCGGCCTACGCGGAGACCAACCGCATCCCGTTCGACTTGCCGGAAGCAGAAACGGAACTCGTCGCGGGGTATCACACCGAATACAGTGCCATGAAGTTTGCCATGTTCTTCATGGCTGAGTACGCCAACATGATCACAGTCGCATGTCTGGCGACATTGCTATTCTTCGGCGGATGGAATGGTCCGCTTTTCGGGCCGTGGTATGTACAGGCGATTCTTCCGGTGTTCTGGTTCTGCGCCAAAGTTTTCGTATTTCTTTTTTTGTACATTTGGGTGCGTGGCACATTGCCGCGCTTTCGCTATGACCAACTGATGGCATTCGGTTGGAAGTTTTTGTTGCCGCTTGCTCTGGTCAATTTGATCGCGACGGCGATTGCCGTCGTGTGGTGAGAAGACAGTTCTCAGTTCATGGCTCTCAAGTTTCGGCCAGCTATAAGATCGATGTGCGGTTTTACTGAGAACTGACTGATAGCTGACAACTGGTTTAATGTTAAATATCCACCTCATTCTGTTTCTGGCGTTCGGAGCCATCGCTGTCGCGGGGGCTGTCAACCTGCTCGTGCAGCGGCACCCGATCAACAGTGCCCTCTCTCTGATCGCCGTCATGGCGGCGCTCGCGGGGGAATACCTGCTGCTCGGTGCCGAGTTCGTAGCGGCCGTACAAGTGATCGTCTACGCCGGCGCGATCATGGTTCTGTTCGTGTTCGTGATCATGCTTCTCAACGCGGGTGTTGAAGAGCAAACGAGCGGCAGTCGTGTTGCTTTTATCTTCGGCATTCCTGGAATGTTGCTCGGCAGCCTGTTGGTCGCCTGGGTCGTACTGCGGCACTCCGGGACGGAAGCCGTATGGCCGGGCGCTCTGCCTGGTGCTCCCAAGACGATTGGTCCGCTGCTCTTCCATGAATTCCTGCTGCCTTTCGAAGTAACTTCGATCCTGATCCTGATCGCCATTATGGGCGCGGTGGTGCTGGCCAGTAAGCCAACCACTCCGGGCGGCGGCCCGAGACAGAAGGTACAAGACTAATGGTCCCGCTTTCGTACTATCTCGTGCTCAGCGGAATCCTGTTCGCTTGCGGGGTGACGGGTTTTCTTATCAAGCGCAACATCATCACGATCTTCATGTCGATTGAGTTGATGCTCAATGGTGTGAACCTTTCTTTTGTCGCATTCGCCGCGCACTGGCAGAATCTTGCCGGACAGGTCTTCGTCTTCTTCGTGATGGTGGTCGCTGCCGCCGAAGCCGCTGTGGGACTGGCGATTATTATCGCCGTCTACCGCACCCGCGAAACTCTGAATGTCGATCAGGTGAACCTGCTCAAACTATGACCGAGACACTCAATCTTTGGCTGATCCCGGTTCTGCCTCTGGCTGGAGCCGCGATTAATGGTTTTCTCGGCAAGAAATCCTCTCGGACGGCAGTCAGCACCATCGCGCTGTTTTTCTCAGGTGCAGCATTCATTTGGGCCTTGACGGTGGCTTGGCGTCTCTCATCAGTAACGCTTCCCCACCAGGAATTCTTCCTAAACAACGAGCACCTGGCTCATTGGATCCGCTCGGGAAGCTTCTCCGCCGACTTCGCCTTCTATCTCGACCAGATCTCGCTGGTCATGCTGCTGGTCGTCACCGGTGTCGGGTTTCTCATCCACATCTACTCCGTCGGCTACATGTGGGATGACCCCGGCTACTACCGCTTCTTCTCCTACCTGAACCTGTTCATGTTCTTCATGCTGACGCTGGTGCTGGCCAACAACTACCTGCTGATGTTCATCGGGTGGGAGGGCGTGGGCCTCGCATCATATCTGCTGATCGGATTTTGGTTCACAAAGGATTCAGCGGCATCGGCGGGCAAGAAGGCGTTCATCGTCAACCGTGTTGGCGACTTTGGATTTCTGATTGGGCTCTTTCTGATCATCGTGAATTTTCACTCGCTCGATTTCACGAAAGTCTTCGCGCAAGTCCAACCTCTGGGGTCCGAAGTGACTGGCGCCGGCCTGCTGACGGCGATCGGCATCCTGCTGATGGTCGGCGCTTGCGGCAAGTCAGCCCAGATCCCGCTCTACGTCTGGCTTCCCGACGCAATGGAAGGCCCGACACCGGTTTCGGCCCTGATCCACGCCGCTACCATGGTCACCGCGGGTGTGTACATGGTTGCCCGTTCGCATGTGATCTTCGAACGCGCCCCGACAGCCCTGACAGTCGTGGCCATCATCGGAACCATCACCGCCCTGTTCGCTGCGACGATCGGCATCACCCAAACCGACATCAAGAAGGTTCTCGCCTACTCCACCGTTTCACAACTCGGCTATATGTTCATGGCCTGCGGCGTTGGCGCTTTTTCTGCCGGAATCTTCCACCTGATGACGCACGCGTTCTTCAAAGGCCTGCTCTTTCTTGCAGCCGGTTCGGTCATCCACGCCGTCGGCGGCGAGCAGGATATGCGCAAGATGGGCGGGCTGCGCTCCTACATTCCGTGGACAGCGCTGACGATGGGGATCGCCACACTGGCGATTGCCGGGATTCCTCCATTTGCAGGCTTCTGGAGCAAAGACGTGATTCTCTGGAGAGCCTATCAATCGAGTTGGATCTACTGGCTCATCGGACTGATTACTGCTTTCATCACGTCCTTTTACATGTTCCGTTTGCTGTTCATGACATTCGCGGGCGAGTATCGCGGCGCCCAGGTCGACAGCCACGGCAGAATGCATTCGGCTCATGGCCACGACGGGCATGGGCACGGCGAACCGCACGAGAGTCCGGCAGTGATGATCGTGCCGCTGTTGGTCCTCGCTTTCCTCTCACTCGTTGGTGGGCTCGTGGCGATCGGCGGTCGCTTTGAACACTTCCTGATGCCGGTCTTTGGAACGGCCACCGAGGCCACATCCGAAGCGGCCAGCCACGCCACAGAACTCCTGCTCATGGGGCTCTCAGTTGTGGTAGCACTTTCGGGTGCCGTCGTCGCGTGGATTCTCTATGTGAGCAAACCCGAGCTTCCGGCAAAGATCTCCGCCTCGCTCGGCAGCTTTTATGATGTCGTCTTGAATAAGTACTACGTCGACGAACTTTACGCGAAGCTCTTCGTGAAACCTCTGGTCGACGGCTCGACCACCATCCTGTGGCAGGGCGTAGACCGAAAGGTTATCGACGATACTGTAAACAACGCTGCCGACGGCGCGCGTCACGTTTCGGATGAAGTTCGGCACATGCAATCAGGCAACCTCCGCTCCTATGCGGGATGGATCGCGGCAGGCGCGGCCGTGGTAATTGCGTACATGATCTGGCTGGGGGTGGGACGATGAAAATCGACCATCTCAGTCCCTACATCCTCACACTTGTAACTTTTGCGCCACTGGTCGGCGCGCTGCTGCTCACGCTGTTCCCCCGCCGTGACCGCGATATTCGGATTTTTTCATTCGTCATCTCGCTGCTGACCTTTGCTCTTTCGTTGCACCTGCCCGTGCATTTTCATCGTGGACAGCCCGGATTCCAGTTCGAAGTCAAGAACCTGTGGATCTCGAGTCCGGAGATCCACTACCACATGGCCATCGACGGCATCTCCCTCTGGCTGGTAGTGCTGACAACATTCCTCACCCCGCTTTGCGTTCTGATTTCCTGGAAATCCGTACACGACCGAGTCAAGGAATTCTTCATTCTGCTGCTGATCCTCGAGACCGCACTGATTGGCGTGTTCACGTCGCTTGATCTGTTTCTGTTCTATTTCTTCTGGGAAGCGACGCTCATCCCGATGGCGTTGCTGATCGGCGCGTTCGGCCACGAGCGCAAGGTTTATGCGGCAGTAAAGTTCTTCATGTACACCATGATCGCGTCGGTATTCATGCTCGCCGCGATCCTGTGGCTCTACGCGCACACGGGAAGCTTTGATTTTGTAGTCATTCGTGACCAGATTGCACGAGGCGTCGTACCGAACTTCCCTGCCGCCGCCCAGTGGCTCTTTCTCGGGTTTTTTGTGGCGTTTGCCGTCAAGGTCCCCTTGTTCCCGTTCCACACATGGTTGCCCGATGCGCACGTTGAAGCTCCTACCGCGGGCTCCGTATTGCTGGCGGGCGTTCTGCTGAAGATGGGCACGTACGGCATGTTGCGCTTCAATCTCGGCCTGTTCCCCGTGCAGGCCCGCCACAACGCTTCATGGATCATGATTCTGGCGCTCATTGGAATCATCTATGGCGCCCTGGTCGCCATGGTCCAGCCCAACATGAAGAAGTTGATCGCCTACTCGTCGGTCAGCCACTTGGGGTTCGTGGTCCTCGGCATCTTTAGCTTTACGCAGTCCGGTCTAAACGGTGCGATGTTCGTGATGCTGGCGCATGGCATCTCGACCGGTGGACTCTTCATGCTTGCAGGAGTGCTGCATGAGCGACGTCACACCTACGAAATCTCCGAATTCGGCGGGCTGGCATCCCCCATGCCCGTGTATGCCACGTCTTACCTCTTCATCGTCCTTGCCTCGGTCGGATTGCCGCTTCTGAACGGGTTCGTAGGAGAATTTCTTGTTCTGAATGGTGCATTCCAGGACCGGCCGATCTACGGAATCCTCGCCGCCACGGGAGTGATCTGGAGCGCCTGCTATCTCCTGTGGATGTTCCAGCGCGTCTTCTACGGCAAGGTGACGAATCCGGTGAACAATTCCATGGCTGATCTCGTGGGCTTCGAGAAGGCGGCAATCTGGCCCTGTGCAGCGGTTGCTCTCGTAATGGGCGTGGCACCAATCCTCTGGCTGGGAGCCATTGATCCTGCAGTTCAGTCCGCGCTCTCCGCGGTCCCACAAGTCATCAGCAAGGTGGTGGGACAATGACCAGCCTGCCTGCCATCCTCTTGCAAAGCATCCCCCAGGCTGTGGATTACGTTCGCATTCTGCCGGAACTGATTCTTGCGATCTTTGGCATCGCAATCATGTTGCTGGAACCTTTGGTCGACGAAGAAAAAAGCCAGAAGACCCTGGGTCTCATCGCCCTCTTCGGAACGTTGGCCGCCCTGGCCGGCACTTGGTATATGTCGAAGTCACCGGGGCTGGCTTTCTCTACTTTCATTCACGTCGATGGCTTCACCGTCTTTTTCAACTATCTCGTAATCGCCATCGCCGCAGTCGTGATCCTGAGTTCCTTCGAATACATGGCCGTGCAGCGGATTCGCGCCGGCGAATACTATGCTCTAATCCTCTTTGGCGTTGTAGGCATGTCCCTGATGTCCTCTGCGGTTGAGCTGGTGCTGATCTTCATCGGACTTGAGATCTCATCGATCTCTACCTATATTCTGGCTGGATTCCGGCGCAACGATGCGTCTAGCAGCGAGTCGTCACTGAAATACTTCCTGCTGGGCTCCTTCGCGACGGCATTCTTCCTCTATGGCGTCGCGCTGATGTTTGGAGCAACAGGTTCGACCAATATCGACGACATTGCTAAAAGCTTGCGTTCCGGACCAGTCGAGGTCCTTGTTTTCTTGGCCATGGCATTGATGTTTGTGGGCCTCGGATTCAAAGTAGCAGCGGCCCCTTTTCACGTCTGGACGCCCGACGTCTACGAAGGAGCTCCCGCTCCGGTTGTTGGCTTCATGTCAACCGCGCCCAAGGCCGCGGCGTTCGCAGTACTACTGCGTGTAGTTTTTGTCATCAATGCTCCCGGACGCTTCTGGTTCCTCTGGGTGGCGGCAGCGCTCAGTATGACTCTGGGTAACATTGGCGCTCTTGTACAGAACAACGTGAAGCGCTTATTGGCCTATTCCTCGATCGCTCATGCGGGATACCTGCTGGTAGCCTTTGCCATGACGACACCGGAAAACTCGGTGACCGGCATTTCCGCAGCCATGTTCTATACCGCTGCCTATGCTGCCATGAACGTCGGTGCATTTGCGGTCGTGAGCCATTTCTCCAACGCCGGAGAACGGTATGTCACCTTGGAGGATTATGAAGGCTTGGGCCGTTCTTCCCCGCTGCTGGCCGCGACGTTGACCGTATTTCTCTTGTCTCTCATCGGAATCCCCATGACAGGCGGTTTTTTCGCCAAATTCTATGTTTTTAGCGCTGCCCTCCGCGCTAACCTGGTATGGC
>Ga0335085_10001231_pt1 | contig 57568 bp, 51 predicted proteins | sample Lox_Sample_45_FD_206712 | JGI IMG/M metagenome (GOLD analysis project Ga0335085, IMG submission 206712) | Soil microbial communities from Loxahatchee National Wildlife Refuge, Florida, United States - Lox_Sample_4.5 | ecosystem: Environmental > Terrestrial > Soil > Wetlands | place: USA...
GGCGGAGATCGTCGCATACCTCAAGGGAATGGCGCGCAAGAGCCGCGACCGCGGCCCCTTCGACCGGCAGTTCTCCCCGCCCTACACGACGATCCACACCGGCACCGTCCGCGGCGGGACCGCGCTCAACATCGTGCCCAAGGATTGCGAGTTCGTCTTCGAGTTCCGCACGCTCCCCGGCGATCCGCCGGAGCCGCTGCTCGAGGAGGTGCGGCGCTTCGCCGCCGGTCTCGTGCCGGAAATGCAGAAAGTGAGCCCCGATACCGGCATCTCCTTCGAGATCCTGACCTCGACCGTGGGTCTCTCGGAGGCGCCCGATTCCGAGGTCGCCGAGCTCGCCCGCGCGCTTTCCGGAGCCAATACCGTCGGCAAGGTCAGCTTCGGCACCGAGGCCGGCCTCTTCCAGGAGGCGGGCATTCCCACCATCGTCTGCGGCCCGGGCTCGATCGACGAGGCGCATCGCCCCAACGAATTCATCGCCATCGACCAGGTCCGGCAATGCGAGGCGTTCCTGCGCCGCCTGATCGAGCGCGTCGCCGTCTAGCCCGTCGGAAGCAGCGGAGAACCTCCACCGTGGCCGAGAATTCCTACCCCGTCGAGATCGCGCCGCCGGACATCGAGCCCTATCGCAAGGGCAACACCGGGATCGACTACTTCACCACCTTCGACAGCGGCAAGCCCGGACCGCACGTGCTCGTGAACGCGCTCACCCACGGGAACGAGATCTGCGGAGCGATCGCGGTCGATCGTCTCTTCCGCGAGGAAGTGCGGCCGGCGGCGGGGCGGCTCACGCTCGGCTTCGCCAACGTCGCGGCCTTCAAGAGCTTCGATGCGCGCAACCCCAGCGCCTCGCGCTTCGTCGAGGAGGACATCAACCGCGTCTGGGACCCCGCCGTCCTCGGCGGGCCCCGCAAGAGCGTGGAGCTCGAGCGCGCGCGCGAGATGCGGCCGCTCATCGACACGGTCGATCTCCTGCTCGACATACACTCCATGCAGCACGCGACGCAGGCGCTGATGCTCGCGGGCTTGCTCGACCGGTCGCTCGAGCTCGCGCACCGCCTCTCGGCGCCGCGCCTCATCGTGCGCGACCGCGGTCACTCCGCCGGGCGGCGCATGCGCGACTACGGCGGCTTCGGCGATCCCGATTCCGCGAAGACCGCGCTCCTCATCGAGTGCGGTCAGCACTGGGAGCGCGCCTCGGTCGACGTCGCGCACGACATAACGTGGCGCTTCCTCGCCGCGAGCGGCGTGCTGCCGCCGGCTGAGGCCGAGCGGCAGCGCACTCGTCCGCCGGCGCGGCAGCGCGTCATCACCGTGACCCACGCCGTCACCATCGAGAGCGACCGCTTCGAGTTCGCCGCGGACTATCGCGGCCTCGAGGTCATCGCCAAGACCGGCACGGTGATCGGCCGCGACGGCGGGCGCGAAGTACGGACGCCTTACGACGACTGCGTCCTCATCATGCCCTCGAAGCGCCTCACCCGCGGCCAGACCGCGGTGCGGCTCGGGCGCTTCGGCTGAGTGCGCGCCGTGGCAGCGCGCCACATCCTCGCGATCGACCAGGGCACGACGAGCACACGCGCGGTCGTCTTCGACGCCGCGGGCGAGGTCCGCGGGCAGGCGCAACGGGAATTGCGCCAGCACTACCCCGAGCCCGGCTGGGTCGAGCACGATCCCGAGGAGATCTGGCAGGCGACCCTGACGACCGCACGCGAGGCGCTTGCCGCGGCGGGGCTCAGCGCACGAGACATCGTGGGAATCGGCATCACGAACCAGCGCGAGACCACGGTGCTGTGGGAGCGGGCGACCGGGAAGCCGCTCGCCCGCGCCATCGTCTGGCAGGACCGCCGCACCGCTCAGCGCTGCGCCGAGCTCGGCGCCGCCGGCCATGCGGCCATGGTGCAAGCGAAGACCGGCCTCGTGCTCGATCCCTATTTCTCCGCCACCAAGATCGAGTGGCTCCTCGACCGCGTCCCCGATGCGCGCGCACGCGCGGAGCGCGGCGAGCTCGCCTTCGGAACCATCGACGGCTTCCTGCTGTGGCGCCTCACCGGCGGCCGGACGCATGCGACCGACGCCACCAACGCCTCGCGCACGCTGCTCTTCGATCTTCATCGCCAGGATTGGGACGAGGAGCTGCTGCGCCTCTTCCGCGTGCCGCGGGCCCTGCTCCCCGAGGTGAGGGACAGCGCGGGCGAGTTCGGAGTGGCCTCCGCCGATCACTTCGGCGCGGAGATCCCCGTCCTCGGCATCGCCGGGGATCAGCAGGCGGCGACCGTGGGCCAGGCCTGCTTCGAGCCCGGCATGATCAAATCGACCTACGGCACCGGCTGCTTCGCGCTGCTGAACACCGGCGGCTGGCCGGTGGCGTCGAAGAACCGCCTCCTTACCACCCTCGCCTATCGCCTCGAGGGCAAGCCGACCTACGCGATCGAAGGCGCGATCTTCATCGCGGGTGCAGCGATCCAATGGCTCCGCGACGGGCTCGGTCTCATCAAGGATGCACGAGAGAGCGAGGCGCTCGCACGCGCTGCCGACCCCGCGCGGCGCGTCTATCTCGTCCCGGCCTTCACCGGTCTCGGCGCCCCCTACTGGGATGCCGACGCCCGGGGCGCGCTCTTCGGACTCACGCGCGACGCCGGACGGGCGGAGATCGTGCGCGCCGCGCTCGAGGCCTGCTGCTTCCAGACCCGCGATCTCCTCGACGCCATGCGCGCCGACGGCGCCGATCCCCGGAGTCTCCGCGTCGACGGCGGCATGGTCGCGAACGATTGGCTGATGCAGCGCCTGGCCGATCTGCTGGGGCTGCCGGTAGAGCGGCCCCGGCACATCGAGACCACCGTGCGCGGCGCCGCGGCGCTCGCTGGACTCGCCGCGGGGCTTTACCCCTCGCTCGATGCAATCGCCGCGCAGTGGTCGCGGGATCGCGCCTTCGAGCCGCGCCTCTCCCGGGACGAGCGGGAGACGCTCTATGCGGGATGGAGGGACGCGGTCGCGCGGACCCTCGGCAAGCCCCGATGAGCGAGGTGAGGTCGGTCCTTTCGCTCCGGCCGGATCTCGGCGAGAGCCCGGTCTGGAGCCGCGAGGAAGCTGCGCTTTACTGGGTCGATGTCCGCAAGCCTACCATCAACCGCTTCGACCCCCGGACCGGCGCGAACAGGGAATTCACCGCGCCCGAGCCCGTGCACGCGATCGCGATCGCACTCACGCGGACGCGCCGGCTGCTCGCCGTGCTCGAGGCGAGCCTCGCGTTGATCGATTGCGAAAGCGGCGCGGTCAAGCATCTGACGCGCGTGGTCGAGGGCGTCGAGGACAATCTCAACGATGGCCGCTGCGATCGCGCGGGGCGATTCTGGGTGGGGTCCAAGGCGCGCGATTGGGTGAAGCCGATCGGCGGGCTCTTCCGCTTCGATCCCGACGGGTCCCTGCACAAGCTCGACGAGGGCATGCAGCTCTCGAACGGTCTCGGCTGGAGCCCGGACAACCGCACCATGTACTTCATCGATTCACAGCCGCGGCTCATCTATGCCTACGACTTCGATTTCGCGGCGGGCACCGTGCGGAACCGCCGCGTGCTCGTGCGCATCGCCGAGGAGCACGGGCTGCCCGACGGCATGACGGTCGACGCCGAGGGGTTCCTCTGGGTCGCGCAGTGGAACGGCTGGCGCGTCGTGCGCTACGACCCCGATGGAAAGGTCGAGCGCGTAATCCGCATGCCGGTCTCCAAGCCCACGAGCTGCATGTTCGGCGGCCCCGATCTCCGCACTCTCTTTATCACGTCATGCACCATGCGCATGACGCCGGAGGAGATGGCGGCCCAGCCTCTCGCCGGTAACCTCTTTGCGCTCGACACGGACGTCCGGGGATTGCCGGAGCCGCATTTCGCGGGCGGGTGAGAGGCATGTCGGCACTAAACTGAGTGGGAGTCGTCTCGACCTCGCTCGCCTTCATTCGTCATGGCCGGTCTTGTCCCGGCCAGCCACGCGCTCTTGCCGTGCGCGGGATCTCGTGGATGGCCGGAACAAGTCCGGCCATGACGGCAATGTTAGGGACTCTCCGGACTCCGCAGCCCTCGGATCAGCCCTTGCTCGCGCCCGCGCGCAGGCACCAATACTCCCAGGCGCGGTCGAGAGCGAGCGGGGACAATTGGCGCTGGCCCCCGCGCTCGACCTCGCCCGGCGAGAGGTAGCGGGGCTCGCCGAGACGCAGCGCCTCGAGCTGCAGCCCCGCGTTCACCTGCAGATAGACCGCCGTGAAGACCGCGACGCGGATCGAGGAGCCCACGACGACGCAGCCGTGGCCGCGCATGAGCGCGACCGCACCCTTCCCTACCGTGCGCGCGAGATCGCGGCCCTGCTCCATGCTCGTCACCAGCAGGTCCGTGTCGCCGAACTTGTCGCGGATGTCCCAGACGGGCGCGTCGTTTCCCATCACGGCCGCGATGTGGCACAGCGGGCGGAGCGGCGTCCTCGTCACGCTGAAGGGGATGACCGTCTGCGAGTGGTTGTGGACGACCGATTGCACGTCCGGACGCGTCTCGAAGAGAGCGCCGTGAATGAAACGCTCGCCGTAGGGCGTGCGGCCGCGGGGATCGACGGGCGCGCCGTCGAGCTCGAACTCCATGAGGTCGTCGAGCGTCACCAGCTCCGGCGCCCGCGAGCGCGACATGAAGAAGCGGTCGGCGCGGCCGGGATGGCGGAGGCTGACGTGGCCGAAGGTGTCGACGACGCCCTCGCGCGCGAGGATGCGGTTCGCCGTCACCAGCTCCGTCAGCAGGGATTTCAAATCGCTCATCGGCTCGATTGCTCCTCCAGGCGTCAAAACCGGCGGGGAATGTAGCGGGTGAGCCCCGCCAGGCCCAGCATCATGACGCCCGCCGCCACGAACACAGCCTCCAGATCGAAGACCGCGAGGAGCAGGGAAAAGACGCCCGGCGGCACGAGCTGCGACATGTCGCGGTAGCTCGCGAAGACCGCGGTCATCTCGCTGCGCTCATAGGAGTGGACCGCCCGGAGATAGAGCGTATTTCCGCCGCCGTCGATCGATTCCGTCGCAAAGGCGGCCATCAGCAGCGCCACGGCACCCAGGACCGGCGAATGCATCAGCGCCGCCGCCACCAGGGTCACCACGCCAGCCGCCGCATAGCCGTACCCATAGAGACGGCGGATCCCGTAGCGCCTGCCCACCCAGCCCCAGAACGGCACCAGCCACATCCAGCCGATACCGATCGAGACGATCACGCCGCCGACCTCCGCGCCGAGACCGCTCTTTACGGCGAAGATCGGCGCGTAGATCTGGAACATGGTCCACCAGGACGAGCGGCCCGCGGCAAGCGCCCAGCCGAGCCGGAGGCGCGGCTGCGCGAAGAACCGCGGAACGTATCGCAGTGGGTTGGCCGATCGCGGCGCCGCGGCCCGCGCCGGCGCCTCCCGCACGAGGCCCGAGATCCAGATCGCCACGGGCAGCAGGCAGGCCGTCCCGGCCGAGATCGCGAACGGAAGCCAGCGCGCGAAATCGATCTGGAGATTGATCCCGAGCCAGGGACCGAGAGTGAAGGGCGCCGCGGCTAGGAAAATACGCTTCGCCTCGAATCGGCCGAGCTCGCTACGCGCGATGTGATCGAGAACGTAGAGATTGATCACGATCTCGAAACAGGCGAAGCCGAAGACGTTGAGCAGGAGCCCGGGAATCAAGGCCGAAACCGTCTCCAGCACCAGCAATCCGCCGGAGAGGCAGAGGGAGGCGGCGCCGAGCGTCAATGCTCCGAACCGTCCGACCAGTCTCACGATCAAGGGGATGGCGAGCCTGCCGGCGAACCCCGCGAGGCCAACGCCGAAATAGGCGAGGCTCACGGAGCGAGCGTCGCCGAGCAGGCGAAACGATTCGACAGGCAGCACCGTCATCACGATGGTCTGCGCAAAGGCCATCAGGAAGAAGAAGATCGAAAACCGGGTGCTCTTGCTGAGGCGCACGGCTGCCGGCGCTCAGCCGCCGCTGCGCGCGAGCTTCTCTGCCGCAAGCCGCGCGGCATCCGCGCGCTTGTCGCCGAGCCGGACAGCGACGTGTCCGTTCTTCTGGGCGAAACCGAGATACTCGTAGCTCGTGCCGGTGTCGCGCACGAACTCCTGGAAGGCCCGCCACTCGTGCCGCTCCCAGTTGGGATAATTGAAGTACTCGTCGAAGACGAGGACGGCGCCCGGCGCAAGGTGCGGCGCCAGATGGCGGAGGACCGTCGCGGTCGAGGAATAGATGTCGCAGTCGACGTGCACGAAAGCAGCCTTCTCGGCGGCATGCTGCCCGAGGAAGGGCGGCAGCGTCGCGTCGAACCAGCCGCGATGGAGCGTCGCGTTCGCGGGGACCTTCGGGAGCGCGCCCGCGCGGCCGAACTTCCCCCGCCGCTCGAAGGTGCCGGACCAGTCCTCCGGCAGGCCCTCGAAGCTGTCGAAGCCGTGGAACGGCCTTGGAACGCGGCTCGCGACCCAGCGCAGACTCGCGCCGTCGGCGACGCCGAACTCGAGCATCATCCCTTCCGCGGGCGCGCGCTCGGCCGCGAAGAGCAGCAGGTCCCAGCGGTCCCCGAAGATGAGGGCGTCGCGCATGTGCGCCTCGATGTAGTCGAGGCTCCGGGCCTTCGCCCGCGCCTGCAGATCCGTCACGAGATAGCGGCCGTGATACTTGAGGAGGAAGCGCCGATAGAGCCGCTCGGTGAGCGGCATCGGGCGCTTGCCGTCGCGGCGGAAGAGCTTCATGCCTTGTCCCTGTCCGGGCGCGACGCGGTCGCCGCCTTCAAGTGGATGAGGATCGGATAAAGCGCCGAGAAGAGCGCGAGCGCAATACCGTAGGACCCCTCCCGATAGCCGCGACGCGCAATATAGGATTTCCAGGCCCTGCTCAGCATGCGCCTGAGCGAGGCGCACAGGGACGGCACCTTGCCGCTCTCGACGGCGTCGAGCGCGGCGAGATCGGTGTAGCGGTTGAGCCGCTGCATCATGTCCGAGAGGTCGCGGTCGACGAAGTGGAGGAGCGGCACCTGCAGGCTCTGCCGCTCGCCCGCGAGCTCGATCGGCGGATGGACCCGGCCCGCGCCCCAGCGCTTCTTCCCCCTGGCGAAGAGCGAGGGCTTCGCGGCGACGCCGTTGTAGGCGCCCCAGCCGTGGCCCACGAGCCGGCCGCCGATGTGATTGGCCATGGGCACGATGAAATAGCCCGGCGCCGCCGTCGCGAGCCGCGCGCGGATCTCCGCCGCGAGCTCGGGCGTCGCCCATTCGTCGGCATCGACCTCGAGGATCCAGTCGCCGCTGCAGGCATCGATGCCGGCGTTCCGCCGCTCGCCCTCGATCTCCCACCCGCCCTCGACGAGGCGCGCGCCGGCGGCGCGCGCGATCTCGGCCGTGCCGTCGGTCGAGCGATCGAGCACCACGACGACCTCGTCGGCGAAGCGCAGCCGCTCCAGGCAGGCGCCGATTCGCGCGGCCTCGTTGCGCGCGACCACCAGCGCCGAGAGGCGAGGCGCCGCGGCGGGCATCGTGGAGCCGTCGCCGCCGATTTCAGCCATGGCTTGCCGAGCTTCTTCCCCTTCGGCCGACAAACTCGGCCAAGTCGGGGCTCGGCGTCAATCGTCGGGGAAAAGGCGCGGCTGCGGCCGCCGCCCTACCAGTGCAGCACGAGCCGTTCCGTTTCGAGCTCGTAGCTGGGGAAGCGCTTGAGGAAGGTCGCGCCGAGGACGGAGGAGGGAATGGGGTCCTGGGACACGGCCGCTGGCACGTCGAACAGCGTAAGCGAGCCCATGATGAGCTGTTGGATGTTCACGGGCGCGATCCGGATGTCGCCGTCCGCGATCGTCAATCGTCCGGAGTAATCGAGGTTGCCAGCGGCGAGACCCGCGGCTCTCGCATCCTCGGGCGAGAGCACGACGACGGCAACGCCGGGATCGACGATGAACTTGACCGGCCGCTCGCCGACCTTCGCGTCGAGATGGATGCTGCCGTCAGGCCAGCGCGGGAACGCGACCTGGTTCACGGGATGGTAGAACAGCGTGGAATTGCCGCGCCCGGAGCCGCCGGCTGCCGTCGAGGCGGAGGAGCCGGGAAGACGCAGCGCCCCGCCGATCGCGATCGCCGATGCGAGCACCGCAATGCCGCCGGCCACGGCGGCCCAGCGCAGCATTCCCCCCTTGGCCGGCCGGGACGACCAATCCCTCTCGCGCTCCGAGTGCCAATCCTCGCGCGCGGCCGGGGTGTCGCCGGGCTCTTCGGAGTAGACGCTCATTTGCTCAATCGGATCTGATTGAGCTCGTTGGCGATCTCCTGGAACGCCGTGTTGAGCGCCGCGGTATTGGCCGCGTAGATATACTTGCCGCCGTTCGCGGCACAATTCTGCAAGGAGGTGTTGTTCTGCGCATCCGTGCCGAAGCCGACCGCGTAGATCACGATCTTCTTCGCGGCCATGTGCTGGCAGACCCAGGTGAGGCGATCCGGCAAGTAGGTGCTGATGACGCTGCTCTGGCTCGTCGAGCCCATCTTGTTGTTGCAGACGAAGCCCAAGCCCGTGAGCGAGTCCGTCGAGGAGCAGCTCGAGCTGCCGCCGACGCTGGGATTGCCGTCGGTCTCGAGGACGACCGCCTTGACCCAGCCGTTAGCGTTTCGCGGGAAGCTCGTGCTGGAGGAGGTCGAATAGGGCTGATCGTCGCTGAAGGGCGGATTGGGCGAAAGCACGCGCCAGCCCCAGACCATGCCAATGTGAGACATCGTGCCGCTGTTCTCCGCGGCCTTCAGGTTCCCAACCGCCGTCTTGATAACCGACGAGTCCGTGGTGAGCGCCACCAGGGGTCTCGGGCAGCCGAGATTGGGGCCGGCGGAGGCGGCAGTCGCCTTCAGATAGTTTCCGTCGTAGGTCGCGTTGTTGGTCGCATAGAAGATCGTGTGATGGGTGTAGGTGGTGACGCCGCCACTGACCGTAGTCGTGTACCACTTGCCCGGTCCGGAGTAGCCGCTGAGGGAGGTATAGCCGTTGGAGCTGTTCGGCTCCCAGTAGTAGGGGATCCAGGTGTAGCCGGCCCAGCCCGAGCTGGAGCTCGGCTCGCTGATGTCCGGGCCGCTGCCGCTCGCGTCCTCGCCCGCGGAGGTGGGCTCGATCACGCAGCCCCACCAGCCCGCTCCGGTCGCGCTCTGGTTGGAATCGTAGGCGATGTCGTTACCGTTCCAATCGAGGATCGTGTTGTTGCCGAGATCCTTGTAATGACCGTTGGTCTTCGGCACGTAGGTGTCGAGGATGCCGAGCGCGCTGAACGCGGGTCCGACATTGACCGCTGTCACGTAGGGAACGACCGCCATCTTGAGCTTGCTGTTGGTGACGTTGCCGGCGACCAGCGTGTCGATCATGCTCTGCGTGATCGTGACCAGCGAGTCCATGTGGCTCGGCGGCGTGCCGCTGCTGCAGTTCGAGCTGCCGCTGTCGCCGCAGAACATCGATCCCGTGTTGTCCAGCACGAAGGCGACCTCGAGGTTGATCGGCTGCTTCAGCACCTGCGCCGAGGCCGCAACCGTGATGTTGCCGAAGCCCGCGATCTGCATCATCAGCGTCGGCACCGTCGCGGTCGCGGTCACGTCGATGGCCTGGCTGTTGTCCGGGTCGGCCGACATGTTCACGGAGACCGCCGTCCCGATGCCGCCGGAGCCGAAATTCCCGTAGAAATACTGGTTGAGACGCGATTGCAGATCGATCTGGGTCGGGTCGGAGGAGGCGACCGCGAGGCCCGCGTCGTCGAGCGCCGCGCCGAGCCGGACCTTCGTCGCATAGGCGCGGGCGACGTCGATCGCCATTCCCGCGGCCACCATGATCGGGATCGCTCCGACCGCGAACATGACAATGACGTTTCCGTTCGCCTTGCAAGAGATGCGGCGGGCGAGGCGGAGGAGAGCGGATGTCGGGGAGAACATGTGCTTCATTCCCATTCCAGCGCGAGCTACCCCTCAGCTATGGGGGATGGAGGCGATGAGTCGCGGGCGCGAGTATGCGATCTGCGACATCGTGAGCGTCCCCGGCAGCACGTAGTGCAGCCAGGAGCTGTAGGTGTAGGTGGCCTTGACGATGATCACGCTCTCGCCCTTCGTGCCGTAGCTGTTGGCGAGCGTCGCCGCGTTCGTCATCGCCGTGGCGTTCCGCGTGTCCTGCCACGCGACAGAGGCGGTGCCGCTGTTCGGATCGAAGGTCACGCTTGCGATCGCGAAGCCGAGCGAGGCGGTCGAAAGGGGTTGCATCACCATCTGGCCGCCGGTGACGAAATCGTCGATGTCCGAGGCGGCGACGGTCTTCTGCTGCGTCACCAGATCCGCCACCGTCTGGCAGGAATTGATGAGCTTCATGTAGGCGAGCACCGCCTGCGTCCCCTCGTAGAGCCCGAAGAGGAGCGTGATGATCACGGGAGCGAGGAACACCAGCTCTACCGATGCGGTTCCCGCGCGATCTCGTCCGATCTTGAGGAGGCGTCGCATGGCGTCAGCTCGGGAAGGGTTCGTTTTTGAAGACGACGGTCGAGAGCAGGAATATGCCGCCGCTCGGGTGCAGGATCTGAGCGACCCAGGGCGTCATGAACTGGTAGGTATAGCCGACGCGCACGGCGACGTACTGGCTCGGACCGCCCGCGGCGAAGGCCGAGTTCGTCATCTTGCCGTTCTGGTCGAAATTCAGGGTCTGAACCCCCGTCCTCAGCGACGAGAAGCTTCCGAAGCTCTCGACGTCGATCGAAAGGGAGGCGCAATCGAGAGCGCCATCGAGCGCGGAGCAGAGCGCGGTCTGGAACGTCGCGAGCGGCGATCCGCTCGACTGCACCTGGCCGGTCCGCACCTGGCGGGCGGCACTGCGCGTCGCGCCGTCGATCGCGGACTGCAGGAAGAGCATGTAGCCGAGCTCGATCGTCACCAGCAGCATGAGAATCGCCACCGGCGCGGTGATGGCCATGTCCACGGCCGCGCTGGCCCGGCGGTCGCTTGCGAAGCGGCGCAGGCAGCGAGCCAGCTTTTGCCGAATCGAGGTCGAACGAGGTGCTTGCACGTGCAGATTCCCGAACCTTTGGCCCGTGGTGCAGTTTCCCTGCGGAATCTTTACTAAATCCTAATCCAACGAAGCGAAACCTGACTTCTATTGGGTAGGCTATCAAAAGATCCACGCGTCCGATAACACTTTTGACGCCACTTCGCATCAACTATACTTCAACTTGAACGTAAAATTTTATTCGAATCGGGTTTGATTACTCGCGGCTGCGGACCGCGCACGCGCGGTGCGGGGCTGCGCGGAGCGCTCCGCCGCTCGCGTTGTATTGCGGAGCGATTGCTCCTAATCTCGGACGAAATTCGATCGAGGGACGGTGGATGACGCTCGCGACGGTGACGCTCGACGACAAATACGTCAAAGAGCAGGGCCGCATATACCTCTCGGGCATTCAAGCGCTCGTACGTCTGCCGATCGTACAGCGCCAGCGCGACGCGGCCGCCGGTCTCGTGACCGGCGGTTTCATTTCCGGCTATCGCGGCTCGCCGCTCGGTATCTACGACAATGCGCTCTGGCAGGCGCGACGATTCCTCGAGCGCGCCAACGTCCGCTTCCAGCCCGGCCTCAACGAGGACCTCGCGGCGACCGCGGTCTGGGGCAGCCAGCAGACGACGCTCTTCCCCGGCGCCGCCGTCGACGGCGTCTTCGGCATCTGGTACGGCAAGGGCCCCGGCGTCGACCGCTCGACCGACCCGATGAAGCACGCGAACGCCGCGGGCACCTCGCGCCATGGCGGCGTGCTCGCGATCGCGGGCGACGATCACGGCTGCCAGTCCTCGACCCTCGCGCATCAGAGCGAGCAGATCTTCATCGCAGCGATGATGCCCGTGCTCAATCCCGCGACGGTGCAGGAGTATCTCGACTTCGGCGTCCTCGGCTTCGCGCTCTCGCGCTATTCCGGCTGCTGGGTCGGATTCAAGGCGATCGCGGAGACGGTGGAGAGCTCGGCCTCGGTCGTCGTCGATCCCCGGCGCATCGAGATCGTCATGCCCACGGATTTCGAGCTGCCGCCGGGCGGCCTCGGCATCCGCTGGCCCGATCCGCCGCTCGAGCAGGAGAAGCGCCTGCACGGCCCCAAGATGGAGGCGGTCGCGGCCTTCGTGCGCGCCAACTCGATCGACCGCATCGTCATCGACAGCCCGAGCCCTCGGCTCGGCATCGTCACCACGGGCAAGGCCTATCTCGACCTGCGCCAGGCGCTCAGCGACCTCGGCATCGGCGAGCGGGAGGCGGCCCGGCTCGGCCTCCGTGTCTACAAGGTCGGACTCACCTGGCCGCTCGAGCCCGTGGGCGCGCGGCGCTTCGCCGAGGGGCTCCAGGACGTGCTGGTGGTGGAGGAGAAGCGCGGCCTCATCGAGGACCAGCTCATGCGCCTCCTCTACAACGTGGAGGCGGGCCGCCGGCCCAGCGTCGTCGGCAAGCGCGACGAGATGGGCCGCGTCATGCTGCCGAGCGAGGGCGAGATCACCCCCACGATGGTCGCGCGCGCCCTCGTCGAGCGGCTGAAGCGCCTCGACGGCGAGAGCCCGCAGTTCAATCAGCGCCTGGCGCGCCTCGAAGGCTTCGAGCGCATCGGCGAGGCGGCGCTGCCGAAGACCCAGCGCATTCCCTTCTTCTGCTCGGGCTGCCCGCACAACACCTCGACCAAGGTGCCGGAGGGAAGCCGCGCCGGCGCCGGCATCGGCTGCCACAGCATGGCGATCTGGATGCCGAGCCGCCACACCGCGACCTGGACCCACATGGGCGGCGAAGGCGCCAACTGGATCGGCCAGGCACCCTTCACCAAGGAGAAGCACGTCTTCCAGAATCTGGGCGACGGCACCTACACGCATTCGGGATTGCTGGCGATCCGCGCCGCCGCCATCGCCGGCGTCAACATCACCTACAAGATCCTCTACAACGACGCCGTCGCCATGACCGGCGGTCAGATGGCGGAGGGCCACCTGACCGTGCCGCAGATCAGCCGGCAGGTCGCTGCCGAGGGCGCAAAGCGCATCGTCGTGATGTCCGACGAGCCCGACAAATATCCGCTCAACGCGGGCTTCGCGCCGGGCGTCGAGATCCGGCATCGCGACGAGCTCGACCAGATCCAGCGCGAGCTCCGCGATACGCCCGGCCTCACCGTCCTCATCTACGACCAGACCTGCGCCGCCGAGAAGCGCCGGCGGAGGAAGCGCGGACTCTATCCCGATCCGCCCAAGCGCGTCTTCATCAACGAGCTCGTCTGCGAGGGCTGCGGCGATTGCTCGGAGCAGTCGAACTGCGTCTCCGTGAAGCCCGTCGAGACCGAGTTCGGGCGCAAGCGCGCGATTGACCAGTCGAACTGCAACAAGGACTACTCCTGCCTCAAGGGCTTCTGCCCGAGCTTCGTCACCGTGCACGGCGGCGAGATCAGGAAGCTCGCGCGGACGGCCGTGGGGGTCGAGGACCGCACCTTCGATGGCCTCCCCGAGCCGACACTGCGCACGCTCACGGAGCCCTACGGCATCCTCGTCACGGGGATCGGCGGCACCGGCGTCATCACCGTGGGCCAGCTCCTCGGCATGGCCGCGCATCTCGAGGGCCGCGGCTGCTCGGTCCTCGATTTCACGGGCCTCGCGCAGAAGAACGGTGCGGTGATGAGCCACGTCCGGCTCGCGCCGCAGCCGCAGGACATCGACGCCGTGCGCATCGCCGCCGGCGGCGCCGATCTCGTGCTCGGCTGCGACATGGTCGTGGCCGCAAGCCCGCAGGCGCTGACGCGGATCGAAGCCGGCGTCACCCGCGCCGTCATCAACAGCTACCTCGCTCCGACCGCCGCCTTCGTCATGAACGGCGACATCGACTTCGAGGACGCGGCGATGCACCGGGCGCTCCAGACCGCGACCGGAGCGCAAGGCATCGACTTCGTCGACGCCAGCGGTCTCGCGACCGCGCTCATGGGCGATGCCATCGCCACCAACCTCTTCGTGCTCGGCTACGCCTGGCAGAAGGGGCTGGTGCCGCTCTCGCGCGAGGCGATCGAGCGCGCGATCGAGCTCAACGCGGCCGGCGTCGAGATGAACAAGCGCGCCTTCGCCTGGGGCCGGCTCGCCGCGCACGACCGCCGCCGCGTCGAGCTCGCGGCCCGGCCGATGATGCACGAGGAGACGAGGCCCGCGGAGACGCTCGAGGAGATCCTCCGGCTTCGGGTCGAGTTCCTGACCGCCTACCAGGACGCGGCCTATGCCCGCGCCTATGCCGAGCTGGTGCGCGCGGCGGAGAGCGCGGAGAGGGCGCGCGCCAAAGGCCGGAGCGGGCTTGCGGAGGCGGTCGCGAGATCGCTCTTCAAGCTCATGGCCTACAAGGACGAGTACGAGGTCGCTCGTCTCTACACCGACGGCGAGTTCGAGCGCCGCCTCAACGCGCAGTTCGCCGGCGACTTCAAGCTGCAATTCCATCTGGCGCCGCCGCTCTGGGCGCCGCGCGATCCCGCGACCGGCGAGATGAGGAAGCGGGCCTATGGCCGGTGGGTCTTCGCCGCTTTCAAGCTCCTCGCGCGGCTCAAGGGACTGCGCGGCACCGCCATCGATCCCTTCGGCTACACGGCCGAGCGCAAGCGCGAGCGCGCGCTCATCGGCGAATACGAGGCCGCGGTACGCAAGCTCACCGCCGGCCTCAGCGGCGAGAACCATGCGCTCGCCGTCGAGATCGCGCGGCTGCCGCTGCAGATCCGCGGCTTCGGCCACGTGAAGCTCAAGGCGCTCGCGCGCGTGAAGCAGCGCGAGAGCGAGCTCATGGCCGCCTTCGAGCGGCCGGTTCCCGCCGCAGCCGCCGCGGAGTAGTCTTCGCTCCGTCCCTTCCGGCTCCACCACCCACGCAAGCGAAAGGCCCGACACGGTGTCCGATTCCCGCGCCAATACCCGCACCGCCGCGCAACTGCTGGTCGCGGAGCTCGCCGCGCATGGCGTCGATCGCGTTTTCTGCGTTCCCGGAGAGAGCTACCTCGCGGTGCTCGACGCGCTCTACGACGAGAAGCGCATCGAGACCGTCACCTGCCGCCACGAGAGCGGCGCGGGCTTCATGGCGGTGGCGGACGCGAAGCTCACGGGGCGTCCCGGCGTCGCCATGGTGAGCCGCGGCCCGGGCGCCACCAACGCCTCGATTGCGGTGCACACCGCGCAGCAGGACGCCGCGCCCATGGTGCTCTTCGTGGGCCAGATCGAGCGCAAGGACCGCGGACGCCGCGCCTTCCAGGAGATCGAGTATCGCCGCATGTTCGGGGACATGGCGAAGCTCGTCGTCGAGGTGAGCGATCCCGCGCGCATCTCCGAGGCGACGGCGCAAGCCTTCCGTGCCGCGACGACCGGCACGCCCGGGCCCGCGGTGGTCGTCCTTCCCGAGGACATGCTGCTCGAGGAGGTCTCGACGGGTCCGCAGGGGCCGCAGCGGCCGGTGGTTTCCGCGCCCTCGCCGGGTGCAGTGCGCGAGGCGGCGGCGCTCATCGCGAAGGCCGAGCGGCCGGTGCTGGTCGTAGGAGGCCGGTTCTCGCTTGCGGAGGGGCGGCAGGCGCTGCGCCGCGGGGCCGAAGCCCTGGGCATCCCGGTGCTCGTGAGCTTCCGGCAGCAGGACCTCTTCGACAACGAGCATCCGCTCTACGCCGGTCATCTCGGCTACATGCTGCCGCGCCAGCAAGTCGCCACATATCAGGAGAGCGATCTCGTGCTCGCCGTGGGGACGCGCCTCGGCGACGTCACGACGCAGGGCTACGTCTTCCCGACGGCGCCGAGGCCGAGGCAGCCTCTCATTCACGTCTACGACGATCCCGCCGTGCTCGGCTCCGTCTTCACGACCGACCTTGCGGTGCTGGCGGAGCCCGTGGCGTTTCTTGGAGCCCTGGCCGCCGAGGCCGCGGGCATGCCCGGCCGCCACGCCGCCTGGGCGGCGCATCTCCATCGCGGCTACACGGAGATGGCGCGCTGGGCTCCCCAGGAAGCCACGGACGGCGTGGTCTTCGGCGCGGTCATCGAGGGGCTTCGGCGCCGCCTCGGCCCCGACGCCGTCTTCTCCAACGACGCCGGAAATTTCTCCGGCTGGCTCGGCCGCTATTTCCCGTTCAAGGCCTCGCAGCGGCTGCTGGGGCCGGTCTCGGGCGCCATGGGTTTCGGCATGCCCGGGGCGGTCGCGGCGGCCTTTCGCCTGAAGCGCCGGGTGATTTCCCTCATCGGCGACGGCGGGTTCCTGATGACCGGGAACGAGCTCGCCACCGCCGTCCAATACCGGCTCCCCGTCACCGCTGTTGTCGCCAACAACCGCAGCTACGGCACCATCCGCCTCCATCAGGAGAAGTTCTATCCCGGCCGCACCATCGCGACCGAGCTCGGCAATCCCGACTTCGCGCGGCTCGCGGAGGCGTTCGGCGCGAAGGGCTTCCGGATCGACCGTCCCCAGGACATCGACGCTGCGCTCGACGGCGCGCTCGCGGCCGAAGGCCCGAGTCTCGTCGAGGTCAGCACGAGCCTCGAGCACATCTCGGCCTTCACTACCCTGGGCGCGCTCGCGCGCAAGGGCTGAGGAAAGGCGGGCGTTTTCATGACCCCCCTCCTTTGTTAGGGTGTCGCTCGACCGAGTGGCGCCCGGAGAGAGGGCCGATGGGCCAACGCCGGCATGAACGGAAGGAATGACGGTCTCATGAGCACCGCCGCGGCGCCGCGCGGCCGCGTTCGCATGAGGCTTTCCTTCAAGTTCGCGCTCGCCTTCGTGGGGCTCGTGAGCCTCGTGCTCGTCGTCAACGGCGCCGTCAACATGTGGCTGAGCTACGACGAGGCCAAGAGCTCGGCGGTTCGGGTGCAGCAGGAGAAGGCGCAGGCCGCCGCCGAGCGCATCGACCAATTCGTCGGCGAGATCGAGCAGCAGATCGGCTGGACCACCCACGCGCAATGGTCGGCGGGCTCGCTCGACCAGCGCCGCTACGACTTCGTGCGCCTGCTGCGCCAGGTGCCCGCGATCACCGAGCTCGTGCAGATCGACGGCTCGGGCAAGGAGCAGCTCAAGGTCTCGCGCCTCGCGATGGACGTGGTGGCGAGCGGCGTCGACTACTCCAACGACCCCCGCTTCGCCAAGGCGGTCGCCAACAAGGTCTGGTTCAGCCCCGTCTATTTCCGCAAGGAGTCCGAGCCCTACATGACGATCTCGGTCGCGCATGTCGGGCGGAACGCAGGCGTCACAGTCGCCGAGGTCAATCTCAAATTCATCTGGGACGTGATCACAGCGATCAAGGTCGGCACCGGCGGCTACGCCTACGTCGTCGACGCCCGCGGGCGGCTGATCGCGCATCCCGACATCAGCCTCGTGCTCCGCGACACCGACCTCTCCCGGCTGCCGCAGGTGGCGGACGCGCTCGCCGCCCTGCAAAGCCACGATCCCCTCGCGAGCAGGGTAGCGACGGCCACGGGACCGCAGGGCGCCTCGGTGCTCACTGCCTACGCACCGATATCGCGGCTCAACTGGCTCGTCTTCGTGGAGCTGCCGATCCGCGAGGCGATGGCGCCGGTCTATGCCTCGCTGCTGCAGACCGGCGCTCTCCTCGGCCTCGGCCTGCTGATGGCGGCGGTGGCGGGCACACTGCTTGCGCGGCGCATGGCCGTGCCGATCCGCCGCCTCCAATCCGGCGCCGAGCGGCTCGGCGCCGGCGAGCTCGAGCACCGGATCGACATCCGCACCGGCGACGAGATCGAGGTGCTCGCGGAACGCTTCAACAAGATGGCGGGGCAGTTGCAGGAGTCTTACGCGACACTCGAGTCGAAGGTCGACGCCAGGACGCACGACCTCGCAGAGGCGCTCGAGTTCCAGACCGCGAGCGCCGAGGTACTGCGGACGGTCGCGAGCTCGCCGGACAACCTGCAATCTGTGTTCGAGTCGATGCTCGAGAAGGCAACCGAGCTTTGCGACGCGCAATTCGGAGCCCTCTATTTGTACGACGGCTCGGCGTTCACCGTTGCGGCCACGAAGAACCTCCCGTCCGCTTACGCGGACTTCCTACGCGGCCGACCCTTGTCAACGCAGGACAGCTCTGCCTTCCGTCGGCTCGTAGCGACGAAGGCGCCGCTGCACGTCGCGGACATGATCGAGGAGCCCGGCTACAAGGAGCGCGAGCCGGTGCGCGTGGCGGCGGTGGAGCTCGGCGGCGTTCGCAGCATGATCGCGGTGCCGCTCCTCAAGAAAGGAGAAATTGCCGGCGCCTTCGCGATCTATCGCCAGGAGCCGCGCTCCTTCGCCGAGAATCAGATCGCGCTGGTGACGACCTTCGCGGACCAGGCCGTTATCGCAATCGAGAACGCGCGGCTCCTCGGCGAGCTGCGCCAGCGCTCGGCCGAGCTCGCGCGCTCGGTCGATGAGCTCACCGCCACAGGCGACGTGCTGAAGATCATCAGCCGCTCGACGGTCGAGCTCGATACGGTTCTCAACACGCTCGTCGAGACGGCAGGGCGGCTCTGCCGCGCCGACCAATCCTTCATGTTCCGGCGCCGCGACGACCGCTATTACTTGACGGCTTGCTATGGCGGCAGCCCCGAGGTTCGCGAATACATGCTCAACAATCCCTTCGGGCCCGGCCGCGGCACGGCAACCGCTCGGGCAGTAATGGAAGGGCGCACCGTCCATATCGCCGACGTGCTGGCGGACCCCGAATACGACTACGCGCAGGGACAGCGGATCGCGGGATTTCGCACGGGCCTCGCCATCCCGCTCATGCGGGAGTCGGCGCTCATCGGCGTCTTCACGCTCACGCGCAACCGCGTCGACCCGTTCACGCCGAAGGAAATCGAGCTGCTGACGACCTTCACGGATCAGGCCGTGATCGCGATCGAGAACGCGCGGCTCTTCGAGGAGCTGCGACAGCGCTCGGCCGAGCTTGCGCGCTCGGTCGAGGATCTGCGCGCGCTGAGCGTGGTCGGCCAGGCCGTGACATCGAGCCTCGACCTCAAGGTCGTCCTGGAGACGATCGTCGCGCGGGCGGTCGAGCTCTCGGGTGCCGACGGCGGCGCGATCTTCCGATACCGTCGCGCCGATCATCGCTTCCAGCTCTGGCACGCGGTCGGGCTCGATCCCGCGCTCATCGCCAAGCTCAAGGTCATGACCGTTCACGAGGATCAGACCGAGCTCGGTCATGCCGCGAGGGCAAATATTCCGATCGAGCTTGCCGATCTCGCGAAATCTCCGCCGGGACCGCTGCGCGAAGCGGCGTTCCTCGCGGGATACAAATCGGCGCTGATCGTCCCGCTGATCCGAGGCGAGCGCGTCTTCGGCGCGCTCGTGATCCAGCGCCGCACCACCGGGCAGTTCGCGCCCAGCACGGTCGACATCCTCCAGACCTTCGCGAGCCAGTCGGTGCTCGCGATCCAGAACGCCCGGCTCTTCCGCGAGATCGAGGAGAAGGGCCATCAACTCCAGGTCGCGAGCCAGCACAAGTCGCAATTCCTCGCCAACATGAGCCACGAGCTGCGCACGCCCTTGAACGCGATCCTCGGCTACGCGGAGCTGCTGCTCGACGGCATCTACGGGGAGCTTTCGGAGAAGGCGCGCGGCGTACTCGAGCGCGTGCAGACCAATGGCAAGCACCTCCTCGGCCTCATCAACGACGTGCTCGACCTCTCCAAGATAGAGGCGGGCCAGCTCACGCTCGCGATCGAGGACTACGCGATGCCCGCGGTGGTTCATTCCGTCGTGAGCGCCACGGAATCGCTCGCGAAGGCGAAGGGCCTCACTCTTGCATCCGCCGTGCCGCGCGACCTGCCCTTGGCGCGCGGGGACGAGCGGCGGCTCACGCAGGTGCTACTCAATCTCGTGGGGAACGCGATCAAGTTCACGGACGCCGGCGAGATCGGCATCAGCGTCGCCGTCGCCGACGGACGCTTCGATCTCGCCGTGCGCGACACCGGTCCGGGCATCGCAACCGCGGACCAGGCGCGCATCTTCGACGAGTTCCAGCAGGTCGACAATTCCAACACGCGGCGGAAGGGCGGCACCGGCCTCGGTCTCTCGATCTCGCGGAAGATCGTGGAGCTGCACGGCGGGACCATCTCCGTCGACTCCGAGCTCGGCAAGGGCTCGACCTTCCACGTCATCATTCCCGTCCGCGTCGAGCGGAAGGAGGAGGCCGCATGAGCAAGCGCATCCTCGTCATCGAGGACACCGAGGACAACCGCACCATCATCCGCGATCTCTTGACGAGCGCCGGGTACGAGATGATCGAGGCCGTCACCGGCGAGGAGGGCGTCGAAATGGCCGCGCGACACAAGCCGGACCTCATCCTGATGGACATCCAGCTTCCCGTGATCGACGGCTACGAGGCGACGCGGCGCATCAAGGCCAATCCCGAGCTCAAGGCGATCCCCGTGATCGCCGTCACCTCCTACGCGCTCGCCGGCGACGAGCAGAAGACGCGGGACGCCGGTTGCGACGGCTACGTCGCGAAGCCCTTCAGCCCGCGCCAGCTCCTGGCGAAGGTGCGCGAGTTCGTGGGCTGAGAAGGGACCGGCCGTGCGCGATCCCGCTCGCATCCTCGTGGTCGACGACAACGAGGCCAACGTCGACATCGCGAAAATGCGGCTCGAGGCCCAGGGCTACGAGATCGTCACGGCCATCGACGGCGAGGAGGCGCTCGCGCGCGTGCGCGAGACCGAGCCCGATCTCATTCTCCTCGACATCATGATGCCGAAGCTCGACGGCATCGAGGTGACGAGGCGGCTCAAGGCCGACGCATCGCTGCCGTTCATCCCGATCATCCTCGTCACCGCCAAGGCAGACGTGAAGGACGTGGTGGCGGGCCTCGAGGCCGGCGGCGACGACTACCTCACCAAGCCCTTCGAGCACGCGGCGCTCGTCGCGCGCGTGCACTCGATGCTCCGCATCAAGGCGCTCCACGACACGGTCGAGGCGCAGCGCAGGGAGCTTGCGGCGATGAACGCGGGGCTCGAGGAGCGCGTCTCCCGCCAGGTGCAGGAGATCGAGCGCATCGGCCGGCTCCGCCGCTTCCTCGCGCCGCAGCTCGCGGAGATGATCGTCTCCAAGGGCGACGAGAGCATCTTCGCGAGCCACCGCCGCGACATCGTGGCGCTCTTCTGCGACCTCCGCGGCTTCACCGCTTTCGCCGAGACCGCCGAGCCCGAGGAGGTCATGACGGTGCTCCGCGAATATCACAACGCGCTGGGGCCGCTCGTCCACCGCTACGAGGGGACGCTCACGCGCTTTGCGGGCGACGGGCTCATGGTCTTCTTCAACGACCCCATCCCCTGCCCCGATCCGACGACGCGCGCGGTGCGCCTCGCGGTCGAGATGCGCGAGGCCGCGCAGAGTTTGGCGAAGGAATGGCGCAAGCGTGGCCACGAGATCGGCTTCGGCGTGGGTGTGGCGCAGGGCTTCGCGACGCTGGGACAGATCGGCTTCGAGGGCCAAGTCGACTACACCGCGATCGGGACCGTCATCAACCTCGCGGCACGCCTCTGCGACGCCGCCCGCGACGGGCAGATCCTCGTGAGCCAGCGCATCGCCGCGGGTGTCGAGGAGGTCGCGAATGTCGAGCCCGTCGGGGAGATCCAGCTCAAGGGGCTCACTCGGCCGGGCGTCGTGCATCAGGTGATTGGGCTGCGCTAAGGCGCAGTCGATTTCAGCCCGCTCGACGTCACCAGCTCGATCCTCACTCGTGTCACTCCCGCTGCCACGAAGTCGAGGACATCGGCGGCGGCTCTCGAGACGTCGATGATGCGGCTGCTGTTATGCGGGCCGCGGTCGTTGATCGTGACGACGACCGAATTCCCATTGGCGAGGTTGGTGACGCGCACCGCCGAGCCGAACGGGAGGGTGCGGTGGGCCGCGGTCATCTCTCCCGGCACATAGCGCTTCCCGCTGGCGGTTCGGCGACCGACCCACCGAGAGCCGTAAAACGAGGCCATGCCGACCTCCGTGAACCCGCGCGGCGGGTGCTGGTCGGAAGGCGGCGCAAATTCCCGGGGCGGCGCGGCCGGAGCGGGCGCGACCACCTGCTGAGGCGGCGCGCATGCCACAATCGCGGAAGCGATCGCCGCGACCGACGCGACCCGCAGTGCAATGCCGGACGCATCGATTCTGAGCCGCATCGAGCCGGCGTTCTCCGCTCGCATCGGTCAAAGTGGACGCGGAGACATCCGGCGCGGTCAAGGGTCTTTTCCCTCATCGACGACCCCTTCATCGGTCAAGTTTGTGACAAGCTCCTTCGGCGGATTCGGGCTTTCGAGCCGTCTCATCCTCCATTTGACCTAGATCAAAGCGCCGAGGCTTCGCTCGGAGGAAATTATCCTCCGCTCGGCAAGGACCGCCCAGGCGCGGCACGAAGGCCGGGTGGAAGGACGGACGCGATGAGCGCTCATCTCGTGGAAGACAGGCCGCTCGGGGTCTGGCAGAAGATCGGGACCCAGGTCACGAATGTCAGGCGCCGGCTTGGCCGCGCCTTCGCCGAGGCACGCTCCAGGGCGGCGCTTCGCGGCGAGCTCTCACGACTCCAGGAGGCGGGCGAGCTCGATCTCGTGCTGAGCGACCTCGGCGTCTCCCGCTCGGAGCTGCCGGCGCTCGCGCAGAATCACCCCGGCGCCTCGCGGCGGCTCGCGGGCATGCTGCGCCGGCTCGGCATCCGGGTCCTGCCGGAGGAGGAGGCGGGACCGGAGATGCGTGCGATCCAGCGGACATGCCTGCTCTGCGGAGCGACGGGAGAATGCGAGCGCTGGTTGCGCTCCTCGCGTCCCACGAGCCTCGCGCGCAATTTCTGCCCGAATTCGCCCGCTTTCGATGCACTCGTGATCGAAGGGAAGGCAACCCGCACGCCGCAGGCGTGAGCGAGCCGCCTCCGGCGGATCGTCTCCACACATTCTTGCGCTTGTACCGCAAGCGTCCAGCGGGCAAGATCGCGCCTCCGCAGGAGCCGCCGGCATTTGCCGCGGCATTCCATTCCCAATCCGGAGCGATGAGGCGGCAGCGATGGACGCACGAGACACTTTGCACGAGTGGTCCCTTCGGCAATTCGGCATCGGCCAGCCGGTGCCGCGGAAAGAGGACCCGAGACTCTTGCGCGGCGAGGGCCGCTACAGCGACGACGTCTCGCTCCCGGGCCAGGTCTATGCCGCGATCGTCCGCAGCCGCTACGCCCATGGCGTGATCCGCAAGATCGACACCGAGGAGGCGCGTAGCATGCCCGGCGTGCTCGCGGTCTACACCGCCGGCGACATCGACGCCGCGGGTTTCGGCACCTTCAAATGCGTGATCGGCTTCCCGAACCGCGACGGCACGCCCATGCGCGCCCCCGCCTGGACAGCGCTCGCGAGCGATAAAGTACGCTACGTCGGCGACGCAATCGCCTGCGTCGTTGCGGAGACGCCGGTCCAGGCGAAGGACGCCGCCGAGGCCGTCGTCGCCGAGATCGATCCCCTCCCCGCCGTCACCGATGCCAAGGCCGCGGCAGAGCCCGGCGCGCCGCAGCTCTACGCCGACGTCCCCAACAACATCTGCCTCGACTATCACTTCGGCGATGCCGGGAAGGTCGCGGCGGCCTTCGCCAAGGCCGCGCACGTGACGCGGCTCGAGATCGTCAACAACCGGCTCGTGGTCTGCGCGATGGAGCCGCGCTCCGCTGTCGCGAGCTACGAGCCCGCGACCGGCCGTTGGACGATCCACACCGGCTGCCAGGGCGTGTTCGGCCTCAAGAATCAGCTCGCGAACGACATCCTGAAGGTTCCCGGCGACAAGGTGCGCGTCGTCACCGGCAACGTCGGGGGATCCTTCGGCATGAAGGCGCAGGCCTTTCCGGAATACGTCTGCCTCTTCCACGCGGCGAGGAGCCTGGGCCGCCCGGTCAAGTGGACCGACGAGCGCTCCGAGAGCTTCGTCTCGGACCTGCACGGCCGCGACCACCTCGCGACCTGCGAGTTGGCGCTCGACGCCGAGGGGCATTTCCTCGCCATTCGCGTCACCAACTACGGCAACATGGGCGCGCACCTCGCGGCCGTGGCGCCGCTGATGCCGACGCTCAACACGATCAAGAACATGGTCGGGGTCTACCGCACGCCGCTCGCGGAGATCTCGACGAAATGCGTCTACACCAACACGAGTCCCGTGAGCGCCTATCGCGGCGCCGGCCGCCCCGAGGGCAACTATTACATGGAGCGGCTGGTCGACACGGCCGCGGCCGAGATGGGCATCGACCGGGCCGAGCTGCGCCGGCGCAACCACGTCCGGCCCGAGCAGATCCCCTTCGCCACCGCCGCAGCCACCACCTATGACAGCGGCGACTTCTCTGCGATCCTTCGGAGCGCGCTCGAGGCCGCGGATTGGGGCGGCTTCGAGGGACGCAAGGCCGAGAGCCGCGCGCGCGGCAAGCTGCGCGGAAGGGGCATCGGCAACTACCTCGAGGTGACGGCGCCGCCGATGAAGGAGATGGGCGGCATCCGCTTCGAGAGCGACGGCACCGTCACGATCGTCACGGGGACCCTCGATTACGGCCAGGGCCACGCCTCGCCCTTCGCGCAGGTGCTCACGACGAGGCTCGGCATTCCCTTCGAGCGCATCCGCCTGCTGCAAGGCGACAGCGACGAGCTCATCGCCGGCGGCGGCACCGGCGGCTCCAAGTCGCTCATGGCGAGCGGCGCCGCCATCGTCGAAGCGAGCGACAAGGTGATCGAGCGCGGCAGGCAGATCGCCTCCTTCGTGCTGGAGGCGGCGGCGGCGGACATCGAGTTCGCGGAGGGCCGCTTCGGCATCGTCGGCACCGATCGCGGCATCGGCATCATGGAGCTCGCGGCGAGGCTCCGCTCGGGCCTGAGGCTTCCGCAGGAGCTGCCGCAATCGCTCGACGTGAAGCACGTCTTCGACCAGGCGCCCTCGGCCTTCCCGAACGGCTGCCACGTAGCCGAGGTAGAGATCGACCCCGAGACCGGCGTCACGGAGGTCGTCAAATACACGATGGTGAACGATTTCGGCGTCGTCGTGAATCCGCTCCTCGTGGAGGGCCAGCTCCACGGCGGCGTCGTGCAGGGGATCGGCCAGGCGCTGATGGAGCGCACGGTCTACGACGAGGACGGCCAGCTCCTCACGGGCTCCTACATGGACTACGCGCTCCCGCGGGCCTCGGACCTGCCGAGCTTCGCCTTCCTCAGCCACCCCGTGCCCGCGAAGACAAATCCTCTGGGCGCCAAGGGCTGCGGCGAGGCCGGCTGCGCGGGCTCGCTGCCGGCGGTGATGAACGCGGTGGTGGACGCGCTCCGGGAGCTGGGGATCAATCACTTCAATATGCCCGCCACTCCGCACCGCGTCTGGCAGGCGATCGCGGCCGCGCGGACGTAGCCCGGCGCCTCCTCCCTACGCCCGCGCGCCCTGGCGGTTCTTCGCAGCCGGAGTAATCTATCGGCTGCGGCGCCGTGCCGGCGCGATCCTGGGCGAGGGGACATGCCATGCTTCCCGAGAAAGTCCGGCAATACCGGACCCGCGTGCTGAGCGAGGCGCAGCGCGAGCAATATTTTCGCGACGGGTTCCTGATCCTCAGGGACTACGTGCCGCAAGCATGGGTCGCGCGGCTCGGGGCGGCGCTGGCCGAGCTGATCGACCGCAGCCGCTCCGTCACCAGGAGCGACGAGGTCTTCATCCTGGAGGAAGGCCATTCAGCCGTAAGCCCGCGCCTCCACCGCATCACGAGCCCGCAGGACCGGCATCCCACCTTCTGGGAGTTCTTCACCGACCCCGTCATGACCGAGCTTGCCGCCGACGCGGTCGGGCCGGACGTGAAGTTCCACCACGCGAAACTCAACGTTAAATCCGAGATGGGCACGCGCGGCTTCAAATGGCACCAGGACATCCAGGCCTGGCCCCACACGGATTACTCGCCGGTCACCTTCGGCATCTACATCGACGGCTGCGACGCGGATCAGGGGCCGGTGAGCTTCATGCGCGGCACTCACGAGGGGCCGCTCTTCAGCATGTACGACGACGCCGGCAATTTCGTGATCCGCGTCTCGGACGGGGATCTGGCGCTGCTCAAGGACAAGGAGATCGTCACGGCGACCGGCGGACCCGGCACCACCGTGCTCCTCAACTGCCGCACCATCCACGGCTCGGTGGAGAACCGGTCGAGGAAGGCGCGGCCGATGCTGCTCCCGGTCTATTCCTCCGCGGATTCCTTTCCCTACACGGCGAACCCGATCCCGAGCCCCCATTCCGGCGACATCGTGCGCGGCAAGCCCGCGCGCTGGGCGAGCTTCGATCCCCGGCCCTGCGAGGTGCCGCCGGATTTTCGCGGGGGATACCAGGCCCCCTGGACGCGGCAGAAGGACGAGGAAGCGCGCGCCGCGGCCTATTGATCCTCAGCGCCGGCGGAAGAGCCCGTAGCCCGAGAGCAGCATGACCGCGATCGCCGCGAGCTTGAGCACGGTGACGACCGGCCCCGCCTCGATGCGGAAGGTGATCCAGAGCCAGCAGCCCGGCCGCAGGTCGCGAGGATCATGCGCCGGATCTGCCAGCGCGCCTTGGCATAGAGCGCGGCATCGCCCGCTTCCGGCGCGTAGCCCTCGCCCGCGCCGCCGAGGAGGACCGCGATCGAGGTGCCGACCGTCAGCGCCGCCCAGAACCCCAGCGAGAGCGCGAGGAGGGCCGCGGCCGCGAGCAGGAGGACGAAGGGGAGCGGCGTCACGTCCGCGGGATTCGGGAAGAGCATCCTCATCGCGGGGAGCCACAAGCCCACGATGATCGCGGCCGCGAGGGCGATGAAGACGACCGGGCCGATCAAATAGAGCCAGAGCCCGAAGGTCCCGCTCGGCAGGGTCTTGGCGAGCGCGGCCATGCGCTCCTTCTCCTCCTTCGTATAGGAGAAGCCCGGCCAGGAATGGCCACTGCCGTGGATCAGCTCCATGTTCGCGGACCAGAACCGGAGCCGCGTCTGCGCCTCCTGCCCGAGCCCATGCGCCTCGTCGCTCATCCCCCTCCGCCAATTTCCCCGTGGTGCCCGCTGCCGGACTCGAACCGGCACCTCCCTTTCGGGAGTTCGGATTTTAAGTCCGATGCGTCTACCAATTCCGCCAAGCGGGCATCGCTACGAATTCAACCCCTAAATCATCACCCCTGCGGCGCACCGGGCTTCATTCGGACTCTGTGCCGATGCTTGCCTCCGGGCTACTGCCGGCGCGACGCTACACGATACGGTCCGCGTATGCAGCCCCCCAGAGGCTCCAAGGGAATTGCGCCGCCCGCTCTCGGCCGCTCGAGCCCCGGTCCCGCCCGCGGCGCCGCGCTGGCCGCGCCGTGCCGAGAAAGTTGTTGCCCGCTACTTGGCTCGGCCCCGCTCGCGACTACCCTCTTTTCACCGCCTGAATCTGGGAGCAGCGCATCATGGATTTGGCGGAAGCAATCTCCGCCGTCCTCAATCGCCTTGGGGCGCCCGCCGGCGCCGCCGTGCTCTTCGCCTGCTTCTACAAGGCCGGCGCCCTTCTCGACGAGAACACGTCCGAGCAATCTCACCGCGACTTTGCAGCTTATCTGCGGAGCGGACGCCTGACGGGCTCGCTCCTGCGGCTGCCCGCCGGCACCCGACATTGCTTCGAAATGGTATTCGGCCGCCGGCACCTGTCGCTGCGATGCCTCGCCACTTCCCTGTGCTTTTCGATCGGCTCGACGGCCATCGTGTTTCTGCTCAGCGCGCTCCTCTGGCCGGAACTGCTGAACCTGCTGTGGAAAGCGCTGACCGAAAGTGCCTTCGGCCCCTTCATTTTGGGGGTCATGTGGCGCTGGATGATATGGGTCGTCGTCGTCGACTATCTCAATCTGCTCAAGACGCGGCGCATCCTTTCCTGGATCGATGCAGGCCGCATCAGGCGACTGCCCGCGATAGTCCTGGTCACCTTGGGCGACTACCTTCTCGGCTATCTCGTGTTCCTGTTCGGGTTCTCGATCAATCAAAACGCAGCGGTTCTGCGACTTCCGGGGGCGCCCTTGGATCCGCTGAGCCTGGCGGCCTTCTCGCTGCTGGGGACGATGGACCTGTCCGCGACGTTCCCGCCGTGGTTCGTGCTGACGGTTCGAACCGAGGAGCCCGCTTCCTTGTTGATGGCCCTCCTCCTCGCTGCGTCCCTGCTTCCGTCCATTTGGCTTTGGGCCTACGTGTTCGCCGCGATGATCACCCGTGCGGTCGCGCGCAGCCGCCGTCTATTCGGGTTCCTCGCCTACTTGCTGCCGCTCGAGGAGCATCCGGTTCGCTCGGTCGGAATGCTGTCCGGCGCGCTCGCAAGCGCAGCCTGCCTGGCGATATGGGCGCTTCCGATCTGAGGCCGGAAGGCGCAAGGATTCGGTTGCAGGGCTCGTCAGAGGACCACCGTGAGCGCGGTGTCGCCGCTCTCGGCGATCATGTGGCGGAACTGCGGTTTGAGGACGATGCAGCCGTTGGAGGCGCGGCCGGGATGCTGGATGCTGTCGCCATGAATGAGAAAGCCGCTGCGGCCGAACATCGTGTTGGCGGGATCGGGAGTGAGCCGCAGCACGAAGGGGCCGTGCTCCTGCGTATCGAAGGGGCTGCCGATCGTGTAAAGGCCGCGCGGTATCGGGCCCCTGTCGTGGACCTCCTGCATCGCCGCATTGTTCTTGGCCTCGTCGAGCCCGGAATAGCCCTCGGCAACGAACGCGCCATCGCGGCTCAGCCGGCCGGTACTCTGCTCATAAGTCCACATCGAAGGCATCTCCCGAGGTCCGGTCGTGACTGCCGAGGAAGAATGCCATTTTTCCGGGTGCGGCGCCACAACCCGGTGCCGTGCGCGCGCGAGGCATCCGCATTTATTGCCGTGTGCCGGCCTGAATTCATAAAATAAGCATACAATGATGTCATAATAAGAGCGGTCTATTTTCAATATTTCTCTAGACAAATCACTTAGCTCACAGAGAACTCACAGCATAATTGCTTAACTAATACTGTCTCCTTTGCTAGCATGCCACAGGGGCAGACATTTGCTACGGAGAGGGGCCATGTGCTCCGCGGTCGATCGGTTCTTGGGAGTTTGCGGCTATATGCCCGCCCCCACGAAGTTCGCGATCATCTCGGCTTTGATCGCGGCCTGCCTCGTGGTGGTGCTGGCGCAGCGCAGCTAGCAGGCTGCTCTCACTCCTCTACGGGGGTGCCGCCGAGCGCGCGCACCAACGCGGCCACTTCGTCGCCCGCGGCGGCAAGGCGCGCGGGCTCGGGGCTCCTGAGCGCGAGGCTCACGCCATAGGCGCCGCGGCGGTACCAGGGATATGAGCCGATATCGACGTCCGGATGCCGCGCCTGGATCGCGCCCAGCCCCTCCGCGAGCGCGCCCTCCGCAAGCCCGCAGGAGATCGTGCGGGAGAGCACGGGGCGGCCGCCCTTCAAGCCTCCCTTGAGGCTCTCGAACATCGCCTGCATCACCTGGGGCACGCCCGCGAGCACGTAGACATTGCCGATCCGGAAGCCCGGCGCGAGCGAGACCGCGTTCAGCACGAGCTCGGCGCCTTCCGGAACCTGCGCCATGCGCCGGCGCGCGGCGTTGAATTCGAGGCCGCGCTTCTGGTAATGCGCCTCGAGGATACGCGCGGCCCCGGCATGCAGGATGAGCGGCAGGCCGAAGGCGCGCGCGACGCATTCCGAGGTGATGTCATCATGGGTAGGGCCGATGCCCCCCGTGGTGAAGACGTAGTCGTACTTCGCGCGAACCTCGTTGACGGCCGCCACGATCGCCTCCGGAATATCGGGGACGACCCGCGCCTCGAGGAGGCGCACCCCCGCCTCGTTCAGGCCTTTGGCGAGATAGTTGAGGTTCACGTCCTGGGTGCGGCCCGAGAGGATCTCGTTGCCGATGATGAGGACTGCGGCGGTGACGATCTTATCGGCTTCCATGCGGGCTCCCGGCGCGGCGGAGGCACTCACTAGCCCTATCGGATGCCCCGCCGGACCGCAACCCCGGGCGGGGTCCCCGGCTGGGGGTTGAAGTCTGGTGCCATCCTTGCGACATAGACGTAGACTTGGAACAAGTCGAATTCGCCGCGGCGGTGCGGTTCTAGTCCTGGGAGGCGCCGCCGGCAAAGCCGGAGTCAGTGGAGCCGATGATGAACCTGTCGATGCGCGCCGCCTTGCGCCGCGACCCCGAGGAGGCGCGGATCAAGATCCACGGCGCCCAGGAATTCGAGGCCATGCGCCGGGCCGGAAAGCTCGCGGCGGAGGTGCTCGACTTCATCACGCCGCAGGTCGCTCCCGGCGTCACGACCGATGCGCTCGACCGGCTCTGCCACGACTTCATCCTGGCGCATAGTGCCGTGCCGGCGCCGCTCAATTACCGGGGATTCCCGCGCTCGATCTGCACCTCCATCAACCACGTCGTCTGCCACGGCATTCCCGGCGACCGGCGGCTCGACGAGGGCGACATCGTCAACATCGACATCACCGTGATCCTCGAGGGCTGGCACGGCGACACCAGCCGCATGTTCCTGGTGGGCGAGAAGGTGCCCTTGAAGGCGCGCCGCCTCGTCGACGTGACCTATGAGGCGATGATGCGCGGGATCGAGGCCGTGCGGCCCGGCGCGCGGATCGGCGCCGTCGGCCACGCGATCCAGAGCTTCGTCGAGGCGCAGCGCTTCTCGGTGGTGCGCGATTTCTGCGGCCACGGCATCGGCCGCGTCTTCCACGACGCCCCCTCGATCCTGCATTTCGGCACTCCCGAGGACGGGCCCGTGCTGCGTCCGGGCATGTTCTTCACGATCGAGCCCATGGTGAATGCCGGACGCTGGGAGGTGAAGATCCTCTCGGACGGCTGGACAGCCGTCACCAAGGACCGCTCCCTCTCGGCGCAATTCGAGCACACGATCGGCGTGACCGAGAGCGGCTACGAGATCTTCACGCTCTCGCCGAAGGGCCACACCCGGCCGCCCTACGCGGGCTGAGCTTCCACCCTCTTTGCTGGTTTCTCGCCCAACGCTGCGATAGCCTCGCGGGTGTGCCGCAATGGGTGGAGCGGATGGGGGAACCGGAGGAGAAGATCGAGGCGAAGCCGCATTATCTCGGCCATCGCCAGCGCCTGCGCGAGCGGATGCTCGCGGGCGGGACGGAGGCGCTGCCGGATTACGAGCTCCTGGAGTTCCTGCTGTTCCCGGCGAAGCCCCGCGGCGACGTGAAGCCGCTCGCCAAGGACCTGCTGCAGCGCTTCGGCACGCTCGGCGCGGTACTGAGCGCGAGCGCGGAGTCTCTTCGCGCGGTCCCCGGCATGGGCGAGGCGTCGGTTGCGACGCTCAAGGCCGTGCGCGAGGCGGGGCTGAGACTCATCCGCGCGGAGGTGAGGGAGCGGCCGGTGATCTCCTCCTGGCAGCGGCTCCTCGACTACTGCACGGCGACTGCGGGCTTCGCGGAGGTCGAGGAGTTTCACGTGCTCTTCCTCGACCGCAAGAACGCGCTCATCGCAGACGAGCGGCAGCAGCGCGGCACCATCGATCACACGCCCGTCTATCCCCGGGAGGTCGTGAAGCGCGCGCTCGAGCTCGGCGCCTCCGCCATCATCATGGTGCACAACCATCCCTCGGGCGATCCCACGCCCTCGCGCGCAGACATCGAGATGACGCGCGAGGTGCAGAAGGCGGCGGCGGCGCTGGGCCTCGCGCTGCACGACCACGTCGTGCTCGGCCGCGGCCGGCACGCGAGCTTCCGGACGCTCGGGCTCCTCTAGCAGAAAGCCGGGATCACCGGCGGATCTGCACGACGTTGCTCTCCTGCGGAAGGCGCTCCACGCCGACGCCCGCCCGCTCCTCCGCGGCGAGCGCGGCGGCGCCTGCGAGCGCCTGCACGTCCCACCAGCCCTGCCCGGCGGCGCGCTCCGCAATCCGCTCCAGCAGCCGCGATATCCTCAGCAATGCGCGGTCCTCGCTCATCTACCGGCCCCCGCCAAAGATTGTGGAGGCGCCAGCATGGCGACATTTCGCGCGCCACGCCTGTGAGGTACCTCACACATCGAATACCCGCGTAGGCCGGATCGCGCTCTCGCGCCAGTCGCTAATCCGGGGTCACGCGGATGACGAAGATCTTGTCGGCGCCGGATTCGGCGCCCCAGACCTCCCCCTTGCGCCCCGCGAGCTGACGGACGTTTGCGTAGCGGTCGAGCAGCGGAAGCTGGTCGAAGCGCTCGCTCTTGGGGTCGAAGCTGACGATGGCGTTGCTGCCCCAATCGCTGAGCCAGACGATGCCGCGCTCATCGACATAGACGGCGTAGGGCTGCGGTCCGTTGCCGGGGATGCGCCAGCTCTTCCAGGCCTTGGTCTTGGGGTCGTAGCGGAAGAGATCGCCGCTCGACCAACCGGTAATCCAGAGATAGCCTTCCCCGTCGGACCAGACACGCCGCGCGCCCTGGCGCGATACCGGCGGCTCCAGCACGCTCGCCTGGCCGCTCGCGAGCTCGATCTCCCCGAGATAGCTCCCGGCGAGCGAGGCGTAGAAGACACGGCCCTCGGGCGTCGTGGCGATGCCGTAGGGGCCGGTGCCGCGCGGCGCGTCGTAGACGCTCATCTCGCCGCTCTTGGGGTCGAGCCGTCCGTAGATGCCGTTCTGGCCCGTGAACCACAACAGGCCGCTCCGGTCGAAGCTCGCGGTGTTGAGATTCGCGTTCGAGCGCTCCTTCGGGAGCGGATAGACCTTGGCGGAACGCGTCGCAGGGTCGACGCGCACGATCGCGTTCTGCCCGCCATCCGTGATCCACGCTGCGCGATCGGCTCCGACGATCACGCCGTGCGGCGCGGAATGAGCGCCGAGGGCAATGAGATCGACCTTGCCGCTGACGGGATCGAGGTGTCCGAGCTTGCCCGCGGCCTGTGCGGTGAACCAGACGCCGCCGTCGGCCGCAGGCCACACGTCGTGCGCGCCCAATCCCGGCGGCAGAGGATAGACCTGCATCAGCGTCTCGGCCTGGGCACCGCCGACCGGGACCGTCAACGCAACCGCCAGCAGCAATCCCGCAATCCGCAGCATGAGCGCCTCCATTGCAAGACCGGAGATCCCGCGATCCTACCACCGCCGGGACGGGCGCCCATTCACCGTTCGGCGAGGCTTGCAGCGCCGCACGGGCTGGGCTAAGCGATGAGCCTAACCGCCGACGAGCAGGCCTCCGCGATGATCCCGCGCTACAGCCGCCCCGAGATGAGCGCCATCTGGGAGCCCCAGAATCGCTTCCGCATCTGGCTCGAGATCGAGACCCTTGCGGCGGAGGCGCTTGCAGAGAAGGGCGTCATCCCCAAGGAGGCCGCGAGGACCATCCGCGAGAAGGGCCGCTTCGAGACAGCCCGCATCGATGCGATCGAGCGCGAGGTGAAGCACGACGTGATCGCCTTCCTCACGAGCGTCGCCGAGCACGTGGGGCCCGAGGCGCGCTACCTCCACCAGGGCATGACCTCGAGCGACGTGCTCGACACCTGCTTCGCAGTGCAGCTCAAAGAGGCGTCCGACATCCTCCTCGAGGACATCGACGCGCTGCTGGCGGCGCTGAAGCGTCGCGCGCTCGAGCACAAGCTCACGCCCACCATCGGCCGAAGCCACGCTATCCACGCGGAGCCCACGACCTTCGGCCTCAAGCTCGCGGGGCATTACGCGGAATTCCAGCGCAACCGCGAGCGGCTTCTGCGCGCGCGCGAGGAGATCGCGACCTGCGCCATCTCCGGCTCCGTCGGCACCTTCGCCAACGTCGATCCCGAGGTCGAGGCCTATGTCGCGAAGAAGCTCGGCCTCGAGGTCGAGCCGGTCTCGACCCAGGTGATCCCGCGCGATCGCCACGCCGCCTTCTTCGCGGCGCTCGCGGTGATCGCCGCGGGGATCGAGCGCCTCGCGACCGAGATCCGCCACCTCCAGCGCAGCGAGGTGCGGGAGGCCGAGGAATATTTCTCGCCGGGCCAGAAGGGCTCCTCGTCGATGCCGCACAAGCGGAACCCCGTGCTCTCCGAGAACCTGACGGGCCTCGCGCGGCTCGTCCGCGCGGCGGTGGTGCCCGCGCTCGAGAACGTGGTGCTCTGGCACGAGCGCGACATCTCCCATTCCTCCGTCGAGCGCGTGATCGCGCCGGACACGACGATCGCCCTCGACTTCGCGCTCTCGCGCGCGGTCGATCTCGTGGACCGGCTCGTGGTCTATCCCGAGGCGATGCGCGCGAACCTCGACCGTCTCGGCGGCCTCGTCCATTCGCAGCGCGTGCTGCTTGCGCTGACGCAAGCGGGCATGAGCCGCGAGGACGCCTATCGCGCGGTCCAGCGCAACGCGATGCCCGTCTGGGAAGGCCGCGGCAAATTCCTCGACCTCCTCAAGGCCGACCCCGAGGTGACGCGCCATCTGAAGCCGAAGGAGCTGGAGGCGCTCTTCGACGAGGCCTACCACTTCAAGCACGTCGATACGATTTTCAAGCGGGTCTTTCGGTAGGGCATTGCTGCCACGGGCAAGAGTCTCGCCTGTGTCGTCATGGCCGGACCTGTTCCGGCCATCCACGAAATGCAAGCGCCGCACAAGCGCGTGGATGGCCGGGACAAGCCCGGCCATGACGAGACGTTGGTGTGATGGTGCGGATGCTGTGCAACCCAAGACACTGAGCCGGACAACCGTGGGACAAGCCCGGCCATGGCGGAGTGAGTGAAACCAGCGATCGGAGCGCTAATCCCGCTGCCGCTTCCGCTCCACGAATCTTCGGAACTGCGCCCGCACCTCCGGGTCGCGGAAGCAGGCGACTTCGCCGGCGTGCTCGGCGTCGGTTGCGCTGCCGAAATCGCTGTCGAGCGCGCCGTAGAATTCCGCCTTGGCATGCGCGACGCCGACGCGGGGGAAGCTCGCGATCTTTCGCGCGAGGCGCCCGGCTTCCGCCTGCAGCTCGCCCGCCGGCACCACGCGCGTCACGAGGCCAATGCGGTGGGCCTCGGCGGCATCGATGTTGTCGGCAGAGAGCGTGAGATCGATCGCGCGGCCGAGACCGACGATGCGCGGCAGCAGATAGGTCATGCCGCTGGTGGGGCTGAGGCCCAGGGGCGTGTCGGGAAGGCCGAAGATCGTCCCTTCCGCGGCGATCCGGATGTCCGAGAGGCAGGCGAGCTCGAAGCCGCCCGCGAGCGCGTAGCCGTGGATCGCCGCGACGATGGGCTTGGGGCAGGCGCGGAAGTCCTTCGCCATGCGCATGTAGAGCCCGATCGTCCGCGAGAACTGCGCTTCCTCCATCGCGGACATCGCGGCGATGTCGCCGCCGGCGGAGAAGGCGCGGCCGCGGCCCAGCAGCACCGCGGCGCCGACGGCCGCGTCCTTTGCGACCCGCGTCACGGCTGCGATCAATCCGTTGAGCACGTCGTCGTTGATCGCGTTGAGCTTCTCGGGCCGGTTGAGCGCGATCCACGCCACCCCCTCGCGCACCTCGAGCTGTACCGCATCGCTCATGTGCCGCTCTCTCCCCGATAGCTACGGACGACGCGCCGCGTCTTGCGCTCGCTCGCGATGGTGCCCTGAGGCACCAAGGAGATCGCGGCGGTGAAGTTCTGCTCGCGCTGGAGGCGCCGAGCGACCTCCGCCGCGAGCTCGGTCAGCGCCGCCTCCGGAACCTCGCGAGCGACCTCGACCTTGATCGGAACGGGGTAGTCGATGGGCGGAGGCTTGTCGAGCCAGACCTGGAACTCGCCGGTGATGCGCGGCTCAAGCGCCATCAGCGTCGCCTGGATGCCCAGCGGGAAGACGTTGACGCCCTTCACGATGAACATGTCGTCGGAGCGGCCGAGTATCCTGAAGCGGAAGGAGGTCCGCCCGCAGCGGCAGGGCTCGGTGAAGACCTGCATCAGATCGTGCGAGCGCATGCGCTGGAGCGGGCATGCCTCGCGCTGGATCGAGGTGTAGACGGCCTCGCCCTGCCGCCCGTCCTCGAAGGGCAGCACCTCGCCGCTATCGGGATCGATGAGCTCGACCACCGCGAAGCCGGTGCCGCCGAAATGCAGGCCGTTCCGCTCCGGGCACTCGCCGGAATGGAGCGCGAGCTCGCCCGTCCCGTACATGTCCTGCGCGACCATGCCCCAGACGGATTCGATCCTCTCGCGGTAGCCCGGCACCTGAAGCCCGGCCTCGCCGGAGAAGAAGCCCTTGGCGATGCCGACCTCGCGCGGCTCGAGCCCGATCTCGCGCGCGACTTCCGCGAGGCGGACGGCATAGGAGGGTGTGGCCCAGATGCAGACGGGATCCTCGAGGCTCGCCATCATCCGCAGGAGACGCTCGCTCTGGCCGACGCCGTAGGGAATCGCCGTGGCGCCCAGCGTCTCGAAGGTCATGTGGTCGCTGACGCCGCCGGCATAGAGGCTGAAATTCATGCAGGTGAAGACGATGTCGCGGGGACGGCAGCCCATCGTCCAGAGCGCGCGCGCTCCCATCTCGCCGTAGTCGGCGATGTCCCGGCGCGTCCAGCCGATGCGCATGGGAAGGCCCGTGGTGCCGCCCGTCGCCTGAATGCGGACGATGTCCTCGAGCGGCGCGCATTGGTTAATGCCGAGGAGCGCGCCGCCCTCCTGCGACTGCGCGATCTCCCGCTTCTCCATGAAGGGGACGCGCGCCAAATCCTCGACGGCTCGAACCTGCTCGGGCCGCACGCGCGCGGCGTCGAGCTTCGCCCGGTAGAAGGTGCTGCTGCGATAGTTGTACTCGATCTGCCGCGCGAGGCGCTCGGATTCGAGCCGGCGGAGCCCGGCCGGCGTCAGTGTCTCGATCTCAGGGTTCCAGAACGCGCCGAGCGCGCTCATTCAGAACCGCTCGCTGTAGCCGCCCTGCTCCTTCGCGTGCGCGCCCCAGGGCTCGCGCGCGAACAAGCGCCGAACCATCGGCTCGAAGGCCTCGATCGGCATGGTGTCGTAGTCGGGATCGAAGGCCATCTGGTCGTACTTCGAGCAGAAATCGATGCACATCTCGTAAGCGGGATGTCCCCGGTATTTCTCGCGCGCATTCCGGTCGAGACCGAAATGGTGGAAGTAGTAATAGCCCTGGAAGAGCCCGTGCTGGCGGATCGTCCAGTAGGTGTAGGGCCGCACATAGGGCTTGAGGATCGCGGCCGCGTATTCCGAGTGGTTCTCGCTCGCGAGGAGATCGCCGAGGTCGTGGAGCAGCGCCGCAACGACGAATTCCTCGTCCCTGCCGTCGCGATGGGCGCGCGTCGCAGTCTGCAGCGAGTGGACGTAGCGGTTCACGGTTTCGCCGGGGTAGCTGTTCTTGAGCAGCGCCACTGACTGGAGGACGCGGTCGGCAAGGCCGAGCTCGAATTTCCTCAGGAGCTCGAAGACGCCGAGATATTCCTCCTTGGTCCCGTCCTCCATGCGGCGGTAGCGCGCTTGGAACTGGGTCCCGCCATCTCCGGGCATCGAGGTCCTCCCTGTTGTCCTGTTTGTTGGGGCGCCGGACGCTAGCCGGGAATGCCCAGGAGCTTCCGTGCTTCCTGCGTGAAGCGCGTGAGCTCCTGGCGGACGCGCGCCGCGTCGATCTTGAGGCCCTTGGCCTGGAAATCCTTCACGAGCTTCTCGACGACGTGGTCGTCGCCGTGGCGTTGGAGATCGAGCTCGATGATCTCCTTCATGTAGGCCTCGGCCTCGGCGCCGGTGATGCCGAGCTGCCTCGTTGCCCAGCTCGCGAGCAGCCGGTTGCGCCGCGCCTTCGTCTTGAAGAGCAGCTCCTGGTCGTGCTCGAACTTCTTCTCGAAACCCTTCTCTCGCTCGTCGAAGCCGGACATGCCTGCGATACCCCCATTTCAGAAGACCTGAGCCGCGCGAAGGACAGGCGACGGCCGGCCCAAACCCATTATATGGTGCCCGCGCCCGATCTTGCGAGACCCCCTCGATGTGCACCGTTGTTCTCCTGCGCCGCCCCCAGCACGAGTGGCCGCTGATCCTCGGCGCCAACCGGGACGAGATGGCGAGCCGGCCCTGGAAGCCGCCGGCACGGCACTGGCCCGACCGGCCGGAGGTGGTGGCGGGGCTCGACGTGCTCGCGGGCGGCTCCTGGTTCGGACTCAACGATGCCGGCGTGGCGGCGGCGATGCTGAACCGTCACGGGACGCTCGGCCCCGCGGCGGGCTTTCGCTCGCGCGGCGAGCTCGTGCTGGAGGCCCTCGACCACCACGACGCCGCCGAGGCCGTGCTCGCGCTCCGGCACCTGGAGCCGCGCGCCTATCGTCCTTTCAACATGATCGTCGCGGACAACCGGGATGCCTTCTGGCTCAGGCACGCGGACCCCACGGGGACGCTCGGGATCGCGGTGACACCGATCCCGGAGGGCGTGAGCATGCTGACCGCGGGCGAGCTCGACGACACCGAGAGCAGCCGCATCCGCCACTATCACCCGCTCTTCGTCGCGGCGAAGCCTCCGGACCCCGGCCGCGGGAACTATCAGGCCTGGGAGAAGCTCCTGGGCAGCACCTCGCGGGCGCCCGAGGAGGGGCCGAGCGGGGCCATGCGCTTCCTCACGGAGACGGGCTTCGGCACGGTCTCGAGCGCGCTGGTGGCGCTGCCGAAACCCTCCCTGGGGGAGCGCAAATGGCATTTCCGATTCGCGAGCTGGCTTCCAAAAGCCGAGCCCTGGCACGAGGTTAGGGCCTAGAGGGGGCCGTCATTGTTTCGCCCCCTCCTCCTTGCTATACAGCACCCCCATATGAAGGGCGGCGCGGCAGGGAGCAGGCCGCCCGCCCCTTCCTTTCTCGTCTCCGCCAAGGTTCGACGCTCATGTCCCGACGCCGCCAGATCTATGAGGGCAAGGCCAAGGTGCTGTTCGAGGGCCCCGAGCCCGGCACGCTCGTGCAGTATTTCAAGGACGACGCCAGCGCGTTCAACAACCAGAAGAAGGGCACGATCACGGGGAAGGGCGTCCTCAACAACCGCATCAGCGAATACCTGATGGTGAAGCTCTCGGAGGTCGGCGTTCCCACGCATTTCGTGCGCCGCCTCAACATGCGCGAGCAGCTCGTGCGCGAGGTCGAGATCATTCCGATCGAGGTGGTCGTGCGCAACGTCGCCGCCGGCTCCTTTGCCAAGCGTTTCGGCATCTCCGAGGGGACGCAGCTCCCGCGCTCGATCATCGAGTACTACTACAAGAACGACGCGCTCGAGGATCCGCTGGTCTCGGAGGAGCACATCACCGCCTTCGGCTGGGCGAACACGCAGGACATCGACGACATCCTGCAGATGACGCTGCGCGTGAACGACTTCCTCTCCGGTCTCTTCCTCGGGATCGGCATCAAGCTCGTCGATTTCAAGCTGGAGTTCGGCCGCCTCTACGAGAACGACGAGATGCGGATCGTGCTCGCGGACGAGATCAGCCCCGACAACTGCCGCCTCTGGGACCTCAAGACCAACGAGAAGATGGACAAGGACCGCTGGCGCCACGATCTGGGCCGCGTCGAGGAGGCCTATCAGGAGGTGGCGCGGCGCCTCGGCATTCTTCCCGAAGGCGGCCCCGCGGACATGAAGGGTCCGAAGACGATCCAGTAACGCCGGCAAGGAGCGAGGAAGCATGAAGGCCCGCGTCCACGTCACCCTCAAGTCCGGCGTGCTCGATCCCCAGGGGAAGGCGATCGGCCATGCCTTGGCCTCGCTGGGCTTCACCGGCGTCAACGACGTGCGCCAAGGCAAGGTGATCGAGCTCGACCTCGCCGAGACCGACCCCAGGCGCGCCGAAGCCGCCGTCAAGGCGATGTGCGAGAAACTGCTCGCGAATACGGTGATCGAGAATTATGCGATCGAGGTGAAGGGATAGTCCTCGCCTGAGGCTCAAATCCACGAATGTGAGTAGGTGAATTGCTGCCCCGCAATCTCCGAGACGAGTGCTGCAGTACAGGCCCCGTCGAGATATTGCGGACTCGTGATCTCTAGCATGCAATTGCCTACCGCGAGCGTGTGATCCCAATCGAGATCAAGAAGGCCGTACCGCGCGCCGGTCGCCGCATCGACCCAAACCTCATTGGGATTTCCCACCCACCGCTCGAGAAATTTCTGCCAATCACCCACCACGCGGTCTGTGCCGGGGATCAGCGGAGGCGCAGATATGCTCTCCCGGCCAAAGTGCGCATATATTCTGTCGCCATGGTCTATGAAGCTAATCTCGGGTAGGACCGGATATCTTCGACGTCGATCAGGATCGCCCGACAGCTCGAAGTATCTCGGGCCCGGTAGATAGGACTCCTCCGGATCGCAGTTGAATTCCGCTGAAACGATTTTGGCTTGTTTCATGGCTGTAATGAAATCGGCAGTACTGAGATCATCGCACCGCAGATTGAAGTCGAGTGGAAGAATTTTAACGACCTTGAGCGTGTCGAGTAGTCCATTCAATCCTGCGCGGATTCTCGCGCTGTAGGGATAGCGCCGCTTCCCCTCGGGCCTTGTTTCAATGAGACGTTTCCAAAGCAGGGACAGGGCGGAACCAGGAACCCCATCGCCCTTGAGCTCGACGATGAAGCCACAAGCGAACAAAGCGCTTCGTAGGTGCGTCCAACTGGGCTTCGGAACGCGCGGATCCTCGGGAAATATGTACATGTAGGATTCGCCCATTTATGCCGTTCCTGCGTTCCACGAGCACGCGCCGTTCTCGTCGCAAGCGGTCAAGCGCCTACGGCTAATCCAAGCCAGGCATATGGGCGCGACCGCGCGATGCTATCGAATGGCCTGCCCCTCTCAGTCGGAGCTTCGAATTTGCGATTTGCCGGCCGCCAAGTAGGGATAGCTGGCTCCCAGATGACGACGACATTGGTGAAGTTTCGATCAGCGTATGAGGCAAGATAGTCAGCATATGGCTTGTCGGACACGTGCCATTCAACGTATTTATGAGCCTCGGCAGCAGCTTTTGCTTGCCGCTCCATCTGCCTTAGATCCTTCTCAGGATCATCCCAAAATGACGGCCAACCCCGGGGAGTGACGAGGTGCCCGACCCCCTCACCTTTCGCCTCCAGCATGGCGCCATCACCCCAGTAGCGGCAGCCATCGAAACTGACATCATCCAGATAGAATGCCAATCCCGGGGGCATTCGCGTGACTTGGGTTTGATAGGCTTCCGCACGTGGGGAGGCGCCATGCTCCCTATCGAATTCTGGATCAGGGCATAGACGGGCCCTGTCGATGGCGCGTACCTGGGCGGTCGTGGCGGCCAGCATTGCTGCTTGAGCACGTACCTCGGCAGGATCCTTCTCCTTGGCCCGGCCGCCTTCGGCGGGCGCTGGAACACTCTCGGCCGCGACTGGATCTAAAACAAAGGTGCCATCGACCGTGCGCCCGACTATCCTCCCCTCGTCGTCGTGGTAGACGCCATCGCCGTCGCGCCTGCCGACAAAGAATAGAGTGCGCTTTCCCTGCTCGTCCGTTCGGTAAAGATGAATCTCCAGTTCGTCGATGCGGAAGGAAACGTCTGGGCGCCCCGGCAGGGTTCCCTCGGTCATCTGCGAGCGATTCAAGGGAATGGCAATGAGACCGCCGGCAATGACTATCGGTGCGCCAATCGCACCGACGACTTCCGACAAAAGTCTCAGGGCAGCACGGTTCCAAATTGCCCATCCGGCCCCCTCCATCGCGCCCGCGTCCGCCGTCGCGACTCCCGCCGCGGCAGCTGCGCCGGCGGTAGCGGCAGCTGGTGCCTCACCATCGGAGGCGGCGGCAACTCCCGTTGCCATCGCAGCACCGGCGGCAGCGCCGACTACGACGCTGGTCCAAAGTCCGTGAGTGTCTCGCGGCTGATTGGGATCAAATCCCGCCTTGAGCAGGGCGCTTGCAATCGCAAGGCGCCGCAAATAGGGATCGCTGGCTCTTCCAAGCGGGACCTGTGGCGGAAACGTCAGATGATTGGTTTTGATCGCGTGGTCGATTTCTCGGCAGTCCTCGGCAAAACGTGCGGCCGCGCTGATTTCGGGATCGTCGGCCCCAGCGAGTAGAAGGCCGGCTCTTTTCCCGAGGCCGATGCACACGTACCCGATCGGCACGCGTCGGACCAGAATGCGTTCAGAAAATACCGAGTTCCCCTCGACTGCAATTTGAAGGGGCGAAGCAGCTGATTTCTGACTGGGCATCTAGAATGTGCTCCCCAAACTGCGTTCCCGGTCTTGCCACCAAAACGGCGATGAACTTTATGGAACAAAAGAGGAACAAAGTCGAGGGGATTTTCTATTTGCGGGGCATATGCGGACCGGCGTTCGAAAAGCGCGGCCGGCGGTTGGAGCGTGCCGGCAGTGCGGATCGTGGACTTCTTGGAAAAGGATATCGGGAGAATTTCGGCGTGATCGTAAGGGTCGAAGTCTACCGCGCCGCAGAGCAGTTCTTTTCGATCGCGGAGCTTTGGAGAGGGCAGACGGTATCTCCTTTCACCGAGTCGCTGCCTCGCCTTGATCGTCGCACTCCTCCGCGCTATCTGAGACGCATCACCCCCGCTCCGAGGCCACGCCCATGCAAGCCGCCGTCATCGTCTTTCCCGGCTCCAACCGCGAGTGGGACGTGATGGATGCGCTGCAAAGGAGCTCCGGGCGCGAGCCGCTCAGGGTCTGGCATCGCGACACCGAGCTTCCCAAGACCGACCTCATCGTGATCCCCGGCGGCTTCGCCTATGGCGATTATCTCCGCTGCGGCGCCATGGCCGCGCACTCGCCGATCATGCGCGAGGTGAAGGAGCGGGCGGCGCGCGGGACGCCGGTGCTCGGCGTCTGCAACGGGTTCCAGGTGCTCACCGAGGCCGGCATGCTCCCGGGCGTGCTGCTGCCCAACCGCACGCTCAAGTTCCACTGCTTCGACGTGCATCTCCGCGTCGAGACGAGCCAAAGCCTCTTCACCTCCGGCTACGAGACCGGACAGGTGATCCAGGTGCCGGTCGCGCACCACGACGGGAACTACTTCGCGGACGAGCCGACGCTCGACCGGCTCGAGGCGAAGGGGCTCGTGGCCTTCCGCTACTGCACGTCCGAGGGCGAGCTCACGGACGAGGCCAATGCGAACGGCTCCGCACGAAACATCGCGGGCATTTTCAACGAGACCAAGACGGTGCTGGGGCTCATGCCGCATCCCGAGGATGCGACCGACCCGCTTCTCGGCAGCACCGACGGACGCGGCCTCTTCGACGGGCTCGTGGAGGCCCTCGCTTGAGCCGCGCCGAGGGCGCGATTACCCCCGAGGTCATCGCGGAGCATGGACTGACACCGGAGGAGTACCGGCGCGCCCAGGCGATCATGGGCCGCGAGCCCAACCTCACGGAGCTCGGCATCTTCTCGGTGATGTGGAGCGAGCATTGCTCCTACAAATCCTCGAAGAAGTGGCTGCGCCGGCTCCCCACGACCGGCCCCCGCGTCATCTGCGGGCCCGGCGAGAATGCGGGCGTCGTCGATATCGGCGACGGCGAGGCCGCGATCTTCAAGATCGAGAGCCACAACCATCCCTCCTTCATCGAGCCCTATCAGGGTGCCGCGACCGGCGTCGGCGGCATCCTCCGGGACGTCTTCACCATGGGGGCGCGGCCCATCGCGAACCTGAACGCGCTCCGCTTCGGCAGCCCCGATCATCCGAAGACGCGGCACCTCGTGGCGGGCGTGGTCGCGGGGATCGGCGGCTACGGCAATTGCGTGGGCGTGCCGACCGTTGGCGGCGAGTGCAATTTCCATCCCGCCTATAACGGAAACATCCTCGTCAACGCCATGACCGTGGGTGTGGCGCGCGCCGACCGCATTTTCTATTCGAAGGCGGCGGGTCCGGGAAATTCCGTGATCTACGTCGGCGCCAAGACCGGGCGCGACGGCATCCACGGCGCGACCATGGCCTCGGCCGAGTTCAGCGAGGACGCCGAGGAGAAGCGCCCGACCGTCCAGGTCGGCGATCCCTTCACCGAGAAGCTCCTGATCGAGGCCTGCCTCGAGCTCATGGCCGAGGACGCGATCGTCGCGATCCAGGACATGGGCGCGGCGGGTCTCACCTCCTCCTCGGTCGAGATGTCCGGGAAGGGCGGGCTCGGCATCGAGCTCGACCTCGACCTCGTGCCGACGCGCGAGACCGGAATGACGCCCTACGAGATCATGCTCTCCGAGAGCCAGGAGCGCATGCTCATGATCCTGAAGCCCGGGAGCGAGCCGCTCGCGCGGCGCATCTTCGAGAAATGGGAGCTCGACTTCGCGCGCATCGGCCGCGTCACCGAGACCGGCCGGCTCGTGCTCCGCATGCACGGCAAGACCGTCGCAGACATGCCCGTGGGGCCGCTCGTGACGGAGGCGCCGGTCTATGAGCGCCCCTGGGTCGCGCCGCCTGCGCGGCGGGAGCTCGATCCCGCCGGCGTCCCCGCGCCCGCGGACTTGATGCAGGCGCTGGCGAAGGTCCTGGGCTCGCCCGATGCCTGCTCCAAGCGCTGGATCTGGAAGCAGTACGATCATCTCGTCATGGGCAATACGGTGCAGCGGCCCGGCGGCGACGCCGCGGTGGTGCGGCTCGCGCATTCGAGGAAGGCGCTGGCGCTGGTGACGGACTGCACGCCGCGCTATTGCGCGGCCGACCCCAGGCGCGGCGGCGCGCAGGCCGTGGCGGAGACCTGGCGCAACCTCACGGCCGTCGGCGCCACGCCCATCGCCATCACCGACAACATGAACTTCGGCAATCCCGAGCGTCCGGAGATCATGGGCCAGCTCGTGGGCGCGGTCGAAGGCATGCGCGAGGCCTGCCTCGCCCTCGACTATCCCGTCGTCTCCGGCAACGTCTCGCTCTACAACGAGACCAACGGCAGCGGCATCCTGCCGACGCCCGTCGTCGGCGGGGTCGGCCTCATCGCGGATGCCGCGAGGACCGTCTCGCTCGGCTTCAAGAAGGCGGGCGATGCCGTGATCCTCCTCGGCGAGACGAAGGGGCATTTGGGGTGCTCGCTCTACTTGCGCGAGGTGCTCGGGCGCGAGGACGGGGCGCCGCCGCCGGTCGATCTCGCCGCCGAGCGCCGCGCCGGCGATTTCGTGCGGGGCGAGATCGAGGGGGGCCGCGTGAGCGCCTGCCACGACCTCTCCGACGGCGGCTTGCTGGTGGGATTGGCGGAAATGGCGATGGCGGGCGGGCTCGGCGCGAGCGTGAGCCTGCCGCAGAGCCTCCCCGCCCATGCCGCCGCCTTCGGCGAGGATCAGGCACGCTATCTCGTAACCACCGGGAATGCCGCGGCTTTTCTTGAGCGCGCGAAGGCGGCGGGGGTGCCGGCGGTCATGCTCGGGACGGTCGGAGGCCATGCGTTGACAGTCGCGGGCGCCGGTGCCATATCGACCCAAGAGCTGAAACGAATTCACGAGGCGTGGCTGCCGCAGTACATGGCAGCGCCCTGAACGGAGCGACCGACTTGGCCATCGACGCCGCGACGCTGGAGCGGCTCATCAAGGAAGGGCTGCCCGATGCGCGCGTGACTATCGAGGACCTCCGCGGCGACGGCGACCATTACGCCGCGCACGTGGTCTCGGCCTCGTTCAAGGGCAAGACCCGCGTGCAGCAGCACCAGATGGTCTATCAGGCGCTGCGGGGACGCATGGGCAGCGAGCTCCACGCGCTCGCGCTGCAGACGAGCCCACCCGAGGATTGAATTTCAAAACCGAGGTTTCCGCCATGACCGACCAAGTCGTCACCGATCGCATCAAGCAGGACATCAAGGACAACTCCGTCGTGCTCTACATGAAGGGCACGCCGGTCTTCCCGCAATGCGGCTTCTCCGCGGCGGTCGTGCAGATCCTCACGCAGATGGGCGTGAAGTTCAAAGGGATCGACGTGCTCGCCGACCCCGCGCTCCGCCAGGGCATCAAGGACTTCTCGAGCTGGCCCACGATCCCGCAGCTCTACGTCAAGGGCGAGTTCGTCGGCGGCTGCGACATCGTCCGCGAGATGTTCGAGGCGGGCGAGCTCAAGGAGTTTCTGAAGAGCCACGGCGTCGAGACGCGGGCTTAGCGCGGAGGCACCCTCACCCTCCCATCGCTACGCGATGGGCCCCAACCCTCTCCCGCTCCACGGGAGAGGGATTTTATTTTCCCTCTACCGCGGAAGGTGGGAGAGGGTTGGGGCCCGCGCGAAGCGCGGGAGGGTGAGGGTCACGCGTTGAAAGAGAACGCCGCCATGCTGAGCGTGCCGTTGGTAAAGCCCGCGTGAATGCGCTCGCCGGCACCGCCGCCGCCGGCACCAAGGGCCACGAAGATCGGCAGGAAATGCTCGTCGCTGGGATGCGCATGGGCGGCGTTGGGCGCGCGCTGCTGCCAATCCAGGAGAGCATTGGTATCGCCGGACGTTACCGTCTCGGCGAGCCAATCGTCGAAATCCCGCGCCCATTTGGGCGTCGTCCCGCCGCCGCGGTCCATGTCGCGGAGATTATGGGTGGCGCCGCCGCTCGCGAGCACCAGCACGCCCTCATCGCGCAGCGGCGCCAGCGCCGCGCCCACCGTCGCGTGCCAGCGTGCGTCCCGGCGCGGCTGTATCGCGAGCTGCGTCACCGGCATGTCCGCCTCGGGATAGATCGAGCGCAAGGGGACCCACGCGCCGTGGTCGAGCCCGTATTCGGGATCGAGGCCCGCCGGCAAGCCCGCCTTCTGCAGCAGCTCCGCCGCTCGGCGCGCGAGCTTCGGCGCGCCGGGCGCGGGGTATTGGATCTCGTACATCGGCGCCGGAAACCCGTAGAAATCGTGGATAGTCTCCGGGCGCTCCGCGAGGCTCGTGGCGGGAATGTTCGTCATCCAATGCGCGGAGACGCAGAGCACCGCCTCCGGCCGCGGCAGGCGCTCACCGAGTTTCTGCCAGAAGAGGCCGGTCTCGCCGGCATCGAGCGCCAGCATCGGCGAGCCATGCGAGACGAAGATCGCGGGGAGCCGGCTCATGGCGTCGCCTCCGGCCGCACCCGCGCGCGCTTCGGCGGTACGATCAGCACGCGGTCGACGCGCCGCCCGTCCATGTCCATGACCTCGAAGCGGAAGCCCTCGACCATCACGTGATCGGCGACCGCGGGGATGCGGTTCATCTGCGCCATCATGAAACCTCCGAGCGTATGGAAATCGCCGGTCTCCTCCTCGGGAAGATACCGCAGGCCCGTCAGATCCTTGATCTCATCCACCGGCACCATGCCGTCGACGAGCCAGGAGCCGTCCTCGCGCTGCACGACAGCAGCGTCCGTGTCGAGGCCAGGCTGCGCGATGTCGCCGACAAGGGCCTGAAGGATGTCGTGGAGGGTGACGATGCCCTCGAAGGCGCCGTACTCGTCGACCACGATCGCCACGGGCTCGCCGGACTGCTTGAAGATCTCGAGCGCGCGGAGCGCCGTCACCGTGCTGGGGATGTAGAGGGGCTTCCGCAGCACCGCCCGCAGGTCGAAGGGCTTCTCCGAGAGCACTTGCGCGAGGAGGTCCTTCACCTGGACGATCCCCGCGACGTGCTCGGTCCTGCCCTCGACCACGGGAAAGCGCGAATAGGGGCTCGCGGCGACGCGGCGGCGCTGCTCTTCCGGGCCATCGGTGAGGTCGAGCCATTCCACCTGGGTCCGCGGCGTCATCACCGCGCTGATGCGGCGGTCGCCGAGGCGGAACGCCATCTGCACGATACCGGTCTCGACGGCGTGGAAGCGGCCGGCGGCGGTGCCCTCGCGCAGCATGACCCTGATCTCCTCCTCGGTGACGCCCTCGCCGCCGGGTCGGACCGGCACGACGCGCAGGATCAGATTGCTGGAGGCGTTCAGGAGCCAATTCAGCGGCGCCATGATCCGCGAGAAGCCCCTGAGGAAGCGTGCGGCGCCCGCGGCGATGGCCTCGGGCCGCGCGAGCGCAATGCGCTTCGGAACGAGCTCGCCCAGCACGAGCGAGACGTAGGAGATGCCGACCACGACGACGCCGATGCTGATCACGTGCGCGTAGCGGCCCATCGGACCCGGGAATTGTTCCAGCACGCCCGCGAGATGCTCGCCGAGCGTCGCGCCGCCGAAGGCGCTTGCGAGCACGCCGATGACGGTCATGCCGATCTGCACCGTGGACAGGAAACGCCCGGGCTCCTGCGTCAGCTCGAGGGCGACCTTGGCGCCCCGGCCACCGCTATCCGCCGCATGCTGCAGCCGCGCGCGACGCGAGCCGACCAAGGCGGTTTCCGCCATCGCGAACAGGCCGTTGAGCACGATCAGCAGGAATACGATGGCAAGCTGAATTGAGAGCATGACGAGGCCCCGTGGGCGATCCCTTGACCGCCCCTAGCATAGGGCCATTCGCCGGAAATATCGCGCCTGCGCTGCGGGGAAGACCGGGCCTCAGCTCGCGCCGCTCTTGCGCCAGCGCTTCAGCAGGAAGAGGACGGCCCCGACGAGCGCGCCGATCGCCGCTCCCGTGAGAGCCGCGTCTCCCACGCCCGAGAGATCGATCCCCATGACCACCCAGCGCCGGGATTCGGCTTCGAGACCGGCATTTGCCGCGATCAGCGCCGCGACGTTCGCCTTGTCCTGGGCAATCATCGCGGGGATTGCGTCCTCGCTCGCACCGGCCCGATAGACGTTGATCGAGACCGCAATCTCGTTGACCACCGTGAGCGCGATGATCCCGAGCACGCGTTGCGGACTTCGACCGGCGGCATCCGCGGCGCCGTCCAAGGCAATGCCGAGATAAAGGGCCGTATCGTCCCTTCCGAGCACGCCCAGCATCCGCATTCCCGTGACGGTCACTCCGGCCTCCTTGATGCGCGCCTTCGCCGTCTCAAGAGCCTTGTCGGCATCGAAGTCGCCGAATTGCTTGGCCGCCTCCGCGACGAAGCCTGGGCGCGTGCCGGTGTATTTGACGACATTGCCGCGCTGCAGCGGCAGTAGCACCATGCCGTAATCGGAGAGATCGTAGGTCCCGCTCTCGCGCGCTTTCGCGAGATCGCGGCACTCCACGAAGACGAGAGCGATCCGGTTGGCGTCCCTTTGAGCGCCTTCCTGTGCGGCGAGGAGCGACGCTTCCGCGGCGCGGCCGCGATCCACGGCGCAATACCCCGCGGGCGGCTCGATGTCGAGCGTCTGGCCCGCGAAGACCATCTGCTCCGCCGATGCGGCCTGCGCCGCGAGGGCGGCGGCGATGCTTACGGCGGCGAGCCACCGCGCCGAGCGCGAGGCCAGGAGCTGAAGGTGCATGCGCTCTCTCCGGTTTGCCCAGGCGCCATATAAAGCGGCGCCAGCACATTGACAAGCCGAGCGTCAGGGACGCACGTGCTCCGTCTGCGTGTCCTCGACGTTCATCGCCTGGCGGGCGGTTGCGACGCGGTCGATCTCGGCCTTGGCGCGCGGGTGCTTGGCGAGGAAGCGCTCGAAATCGCGCTTCGTCAGGACGAGGAGCTGGCAATAGGAGAGCGCAACCACGTCGGCGACCCGCGGCCGCCCCGTCAGGAGCGCCATCTCGCCGAAGAAATCGCCGCGGCCCAGGCGCACCTTGTGGCTCGGCAGCGCCACCTCGACAGCGCCCGAGGAAATGAAGAACGCGCTGTCGCCGCGCTCGCCCTTCCGGATCAGCACCTCCTCGGGTAAGCCGAGCCGCGGCCGGAAGCGGCGCGCGAGCGAGCGGATCTCCAATACGCTGAACCCTCTGAAGAGATCCACGCGCTTCAGGAGCGCCTCGGTGTCGAGGCCGAGGTCGAGCGGCGGGCGCGACTTGCTCTCGCGCCGCTCGGCCTGGAGGCCACGCAGGAGATCGTCGTAGAGCTCGCGGCCGATGAGCCCTTCCTCGTAGAGGTCGCGGTATTGCGCGAGCTCCCGCACCAGCGCGGACTGCCGCAGGAAGCGCCGCTCCAGCGCCTCCGCATGGTCGGGGTATTGCAAGCGGAGTCCGTCGAGCGCGCGCCCGGTATCGTCGATGCGGCGCGAGAGCGTCGCCTCGAGGATGCCGGAGGCGTGCTCGCCGAGGAGCGGCGGCAGGCGGCGCGCGGCGAAGCGCCTGAGCGCCTCCAGCACGAGATGCCGCACCGAGAGCTCCTCGAACCGGGAGGAGAGCTCGTGCGCGAGGGCGCGCTCGAACCCGAATTGCCGGTGCAGGAAATGCGCGAGGCGGAAGGCTCGGCTGTAGCGCAAGGCCTCGCGCGCCGCGCGGGAGTAGCCGGTCTCGCCGCCCGCCTTGGCGGCGTCGAGCAGCGTCGCGGCCGCGCGCAGCAGCCGCTCGATCACGGCGGGCGCGACGGTGCCCTGGCCCAGATGCTCGAGGATGAGCTGGCGCTCGCGGTTGGTGAGCGCGATGAGGCCGATCGTGATGCGGTCGCGGTCCGAGATCGCGGCCTCGACGCTGGGGTCGGAGTTCGCTTCCTGGATCCTCGCCTCGTAGGGGCCGGCGACGGAGCGCGCGACCTTCGGGCCGATCTTGTACTGCTCGGCGGTGTCGCGGACGCTGTCGCGGACGTCCGTCAGCGCCACCGCCAGCACCTTGCTGCGGAGCGCCTGGTTGAGCGGCGAGAGCTGGTCGAGCTTGAGGAGGCGGATCATCGGCCGGAGCGTCAGGCCGTTGACGAGCAGCGTGAAGAGGACGAAGCCCGTCGAGAGCACCGCGACGAAGCGCTGCGTGCCGTCGTCGAGCGCGGGATGCTCGGTGACGCCGAGCGCGAGCGCCAAGGTCACGGCGCCGCGGAGCCCGCCCCAGGTCACCACCGCCTTATAGGCGTTGTCGACGCGCTCGGCGAGCTTGAAGACGTTGATGAGCGGCAGCAGCACATAGAGCACGAGCGCGCGCGCGGAGAAGGCCGTCACCACGAGCACGAGCAGCAGCAGCAGGTCCTGAGCGTCGATGCCGCCGATGAGTCGCGGCACCAGGATCGAGGCCAGGACGAAAATCAGCGAGCCCGCGAGATATCCCGTTTGCTCCCAGACCGCCTCGAGATAGGCCCAATTGGCGGGCGCGAGCCGCGCGCGGCCGCTGACGCCGACCGCGAGCCCCGTCACGACCACCGCCACAACGCCGGAGAGTTTGAGCTGGTCGCCGATGATGAACACGAGATAGGGCAGCGCGAACGTCAGCGAGACCTCCGCCGTCCGAAGCCCGCCCAGGAACGGCACCGCCAGCGCGAAGAGCCGCGCGGCCACCAGCCCAAGGGCGATGCCGCCGAGGAAGGTCCACAGGAACTGTCCGGTAACCGCCAGCAGGCTCGGGTGAGTGCCGTCGACGATCATCTCCAGCAGAATCGTGAAGAGCACGATCGCCGCGGCGTCGTTGAGGAGGCTCTCGCCCTCGACGAGGCGCGTGAGGCGGCCCGGAGTGCCGAGCTCGCGGAAGATCGCGATGACGGCCGCGGGATCGGTCGTGGCGACGATCGCGCCCAGGAGCGTCGCCACCGCGAAGGAGACGCCGCTTACCACGGAGAGGCTGACGCCGATCGCGAGCGCGCAGACCAGCACGGCGATCACCGCCAGGACGAGGATCGGCACCGCGTCCTCCGCCATCTCGCGCACGTCGATCGTGAGCGCCGCCTGGAACAGCAGCAGCGGCAGGAAGACCACGATGAAGGTCTCCGACGTGAACGGGAGATTGACGAGGGGGCGCACGAGCTCGTCAAAGGCCGTGGTCATTGGGGTATAGAGCAGGAAAGCGGCGACGCCGCCGATGGCGACGCCGACGAGGGCGAGAAGCACCGAGTGCGGCAGATGCGTGCGCTCCGCGATCGGCTGCACGAAGCTGATCGGTATCAGCAGGCCCGCGATGGTGAGGGCGATCACCGCTACTTCGAGCACGCGCCGGTCTCCGCCTCGCGATTGCGTCCGCGGCAGGTTAACCGAGGCCGTCCCCTCCGCAAATTGAAAAGGCCGCTCCGGCGGAGCGGCCCTTTCGGACTAGCAGCGGCGTTACCCGGTCAGCGCGAGTAGAACTCGACCACCAGATTGGGCTCCATCGGCACCGGGAAGGGCACGTCCGCGAGCTTGGGCGCGCGGATGAAGCGGCCCTTCATCTTGTCGTGATCGACCTCGACGTAATCGGGCACGTCGCGCTCGGCCGACTTCACGGACTCCATGACGAGCGCCATCTGCTTGCTCTTCTCCTTGAGCTCGATGCTGTCCTCGTCTTTCACCTGGTAGGAAGGGATGGTCACGCGCTTGCCGTTGACGCGGATGTGGCCGTGATTGACGAGCTGGCGCGCCGAGAAGACCGTGGGCGCGAATTTCATGCGGTAGATGACCGCGTCGAGGCGGCGCTCCAGGAGCTCGATTAGGTTCTCGCCGGTGTCGCCGCGGCGCCGCGCGGCTTCCTCGTAGAAGCGGCGGAACTGGCGCTCGCCGATGTTGCCGTAATAGCCCTTCAGCTTCTGCTTCGCCATCAGCTGGACGCCGAAATCCGAGGGCTTCTTGCGCCGCTGGCCGTGCTGGCCCGGACCGTAATCCCGGTTGCGATTGAGGGGGCTCTTCTGCCGGCCCCAGAGATTGACGCCGAGGCGCCGGTTGATCTTGTACTTCGACTGGTGTCGCGTGCTCATGGCTCTCCGTCGCAGCTTGAGCTGCAGATGTTGTCCCGATAGTCCCCCGGACCCGGCCGGCGGCGGGGCAGTTACGCCCACTTTCTCGGGAATGAAGGCGCGGGACTATAGCGACGGAGGGCGCAAAGTCAACGCTGCCCGGATCATAGTACTCGTCTCTTATTGATCGTCATGGCCGGACTTGATCCGGCCATCCATGCGGTCCACGTCGCGCTGTAGGACGTGGATGGCCGGGACGAGCCCGGCCATGACGAAAAACCAAGGCTGCTCAGCCCGTTAGTCGGATGCCCGCTTCTTCCCCGGCCGTCGTCGCGGCCCTGCGAAGGCCGTGACCACACCGTGGAGGGTGCGGAGCTCCTGCTCGGTGCACTGCGCGCGAAGGAAGAGCGAGCGAAGATTGCGCACCATGCTCGGGCGCTTGTCGCGCTGGCGGAGGAAGCCGTTCAAGACCAGCTCTTCCTCCAGGTGATCGAAGAAGCGGTGGTACTCCGCCTGCGTCGCGGGCCGGCTGTGGCCGACGTGAAGCTGCTCCGGCGGCGTCGCGTCGCCCGCGAGGAACCACTCGTATCCCACCAGCAGCACCGACTGCGCGAGGTTGAGCGAGGAGAAGGCGGGGTTGAGCGGCACGGTGATGATGGTCTCCGCGAGCGCCACCTGGTCGCTCGTGAGGCCCGTACGCTCGGGGCCGAAGAGGATGCCGCAGCTTTCCCCGGCCGCAGTGTGCCGCCGCATCTCCTGCGCGGCCGCGCGCGGGGTCAGGATGCGCTTCACCATATGGCGGTCGCGCGCCGTGGTTACGTAGAGGTGGCGAACCCCCGCGATCGCGTCTTCCATGCGGGCGAAGAGCTTGGCGCCGTTCACGACGATGTCGGCGCCGCTCGCGGCGGTGATCGCCTTGTCGTTGGGCCAGCCGTCGCGCGGCCGCACCAGGCGGAGGTCGCCGAGCCCGCAATTGAGCATCGCCCGCGCGGCCGTGCCGATGTTCTCGCCGAGCTGCGGCTCCACCAGGATCACCGCGGGCCCCTCGGCGATCCGCGGGCGCCGCCGATTGGTGCCGGCCATCCCTAGCCCCGCCGTCCCGACTTCCAGAGCTTGTAGGTGAGGCTGTCGTTGAGGGCGATGTAGGAGGCATCGATGACGTTGGCGGAGACGCCGACCGTGGACCAGGTCTCGCCGCGGCCGTCGGCGCTCTCGATCATCACGCGCGTCACCGCCTTGGTGCCTTCCTCCGGCGTCAGGATGCGCACCTTGTAGTCCGTGAGGCGTACCTCCGCGAGCTCGGGATAGACGGGGATGAGCGCCTGCCGGAGCGCGCTGTCGAGCGCGTTCACGGGGCCGTTGCCCTCCGCCACGGTCATGACGCGCTGCCCACCGACCTCGACCTTGATCGTGGCCTCCGAGAGCGTCACCAGCTCGGTCCGCGCGTTCCAGCGGCGCTCGTCGAGGACGCGGAAGCTCTGCAGCTTGAAGTATTCCGGCACGGTGTCGATGAGCCGCCGCGCCATCAGCTCGAAGCTCGCCTCGGCGCCGTCGTAGGCGTAGCCCGCGAACTCCCGCGCCTTCACCTGCTCCAGGAGCGGCCCGAGCTTCGCGTGCTGCGCGTCGAGATCGATCCCGATCTCGCGCAGCCGCGCCAGCAGATTGGAGCGGCCCGCCTGATCGGAGACCACGACATGGCGCCGATTTCCCACGAGGGCGGGATCGACGTGCTCGTAGGAGCGCGGGTCCTTCTCGACCGCGGAGACGTGGAGGCCGCCCTTGTGCGCGAAGGCGGACTCGCCGACATAGGCCGCGTGCCGGTTGGGCGAGCGGTTGAGGCGCTCGTCGAGGAGCCGCGAGAGATGCGTCAAGCCCTTGAGCCCGACCTCGCCGATCCCCGTCGAGAATCCCATCTTGAGCATCAGCGTCGGGATGATCGAGACGAGATTCGCGTTGCCGCAGCGCTCGCCGAGCCCGTTAATCGTGCCCTGCACGTGCCGCGCCCCCGCGCGCACGGCCGCAAGCGTGTTGGCAACCGCGTTCTCGGTGTCGTTGTGGCAGTGGATGCCCAGGCGGTCGCCGGGAACGGCTCTCGCGACCTCCGCCACGATGCGCTCCACTTCGTGCGGGAGGGCGCCGCCGTTGGTGTCGCAGAGCACGAGCCAGCGCGCGCCCGCGTCATGCGCGGCTTTGAGGCACTCGAGCGCATAGCTCGGGTTGGCCTTGTAGCCGTCGAAAAAATGCTCGGCGTCGAAAATGACCTCGTCGAGCCTGCCGCGGAGATGCGCGACCGACTCCCGGATCATGTCGAGGTTCTCGGGGAGCTCCGCACCGAGCGCCACCTTGACGTGGAAATCCCAGGTCTTGCCGACGAGCGTCGCGACCTTGGCGCCGCTGGCGAGCGTGGCGGCGAGTCCGGGATCGTTCGCCGCACTCCGCCCCGAGCGCCGCGTCATGCCGAAGGCCGCGAGTTTAGCCGTCGCGAGCGCGGGCGCCCCCGCAAAGAAGGCATCGTCCGTGGGATTGGCGCCGGGCCAGCCGCCCTCGACGTAGTCGATCCCGAGCTTGTCGAGCTCGCGCGCGAGCGCCGCCTTGTCCGTAGCGGAGAAATCGACCCCCTGCGTCTGCGCCCCATCGCGCAGCGTGGTGTCGTAGAGGTAGATGCGCTCGCCCGCCATCGCCCTACCCTGCCCGCCGCCAGAGCGTGGTGCCGTCGGGCTTGTCCTCGAGGACGATGCCCCTCATCGCGAGCTCGGCGCGCGCGCGGTCGGCCTCGGCGAAGTTCCTCGCCTTGCGCGCGGCCGCCCGCCGCGCGATCAGCGCCTCGATCTCGCCCGTGGAGATGTCCGCGCTACCCCCTTGCAGCCACGCCTCCGGCGCTTGCTGCAGGAGGCCCAGGACGGCGCCGCTCGCGAGCAAGGCGCCTTTGAGGCGCGCTCGCGCGCCAGCGTCCGTCGTCCTGTTCAATTCACCGAGCAATTCATGGAGGCCTGCGAGCGCCATGGGCGTGTTGAGGTCGTCCTCGAGCGCCGCCCGGATCGAATGCGGCGGCTCCGCTGGCATCGCCGGCGCGAGGCCCGCGACCTCGCGCAGTCCCAGATAGAACCGGTCCAGCGCTTGCCGCGCCTGGGTCAGGCGCTCGCTCGTCCAATCGAGGGGGTCGCGGTAATGCGCGGTCAGCAGCGCGTAGCGCGCGGCCTCGCCCGGCGCCTCCGAGAGGACCTCTCGGATGGTGCGGAAGTTGCCCTCGGACTTCGCCATCTTGGCGCCGTTCACGGTGACGAACCCGTTGTGCAGCCAGGAGCGCGCGAAGGGCTTGCCGCCATGGGCGCACTCGCTCTGGGCGATCTCGTTCTCGTGGTGCGGGAAGATGAGATCGAGGCCGCCGCCGTGAATGTCGAAACTCTCGCCGAGATAGGTCTCGCTCATGGCGGAGCACTCGATGTGCCAGCCCGGACGGCCGCGGCCCCAGGGACTGTCCCAGCCCGGAAGATCGGGCGTCGAGGGCTTCCAGAGCACGAAGTCGCCGGGATCGCGCTTGTAGGGTGCCACCTCGACACGCGCGCCGTCGCGCAGCTCCTCGCGGCTCCGGCGCGAGAGCTTGCCGTAATCGGGCTTGCTCGCGACGGCGAAGAGCACGTGCCCCTCGGCCGCATAGGCGTGTCCCGTGCGGATCAGCGTCTCGATGATCGCAATCATGCCGCCGACGTGCTCGGTCGCGCGCGGCTCGTGGCTCGGCTTCAAGCAGCCGAGCGCCGCCACGTCCTCGTGGTAGGCCGCGAGCGTCCGCTCGGTGAGCGAGCGGATGCTCTCGCCCCTCTCCTTGGCGGCGGCGTTGATCTTGTCGTCGATGTCCGTGACGTTGCGGACGTAGGTCACGTGCTCCGCGCCGTACTGCTGCCGCAGCAGCCGAAACAGCACGTCGAAGACGACCACCGGACGCGCGTTTCCGATATGCGCGAAGTCGTAGACCGTGGGGCCGCAGACGTAGATGCGCACACGCTTGGGGTCGAGCGGCTCGAAAGCCTCCTTGCGGCGGGTGAGCGTGTTGTAGAGCGTAAGCGGCACGGGTCAGTACCCTGCGTCCTTCGACGCGCTCCCTTCGGTCGCCTGCTCAGGATGAGGCCATCTTCTATCTGCCATTACGAATGAACCTCATCCCGAGCAAGCGAAGCGCGTCGAAGGACGCACGGACGCTCCGCAGCCATTCGGCGGCCAACACTGCAATCCTACGCCCTCTGGCCCCGGAGGCGGCGGATGGCGCGGTCGCGGCCGATGAGGGGTAACAGATTCCGCATTTCCGGTCCATGTTCGCGGCCCGTGAGCGCGAGACGCAGCGGCCGGTAGAGCGCCTTCCCCTTGCGTCCCGTGACAGCGGCAATGCGGTCGGTCCAGCTCGCCCAGCTCGTGCCGTCGAACGGGTCCGCCGGCAGGAGATCGCCCGCTTTGGCGAGCCAAGCCGCTTCCTCCGGCGCGATCTCCGGCCCGAGCGCGCCATTGCAGACGCCCCACCAGTAACCGGCGTCCGCAATCCGCTCGAGGTTCGGACGGACCGCGAGCCAGAATGCCTCGGTGGCTCCCCCGGGGAGGCGCCGCGCCGCTTCCGCGAAGGGCATCTGATGCAGGAGCTTCGCGTTGAGCGCGCGGAGCTCATCGGGATCGAGATGCGGCTGCGCCCGGCCGAATTTCCCGATGTCGAATTCGGCGATCACGGTCGCGAGGTCCGGGCGCGGCTCGACCGCGTCGGAGGTGCCGAGCTTCGCGAGCAGGCTCGCAATCGCCATGGGCTCGATGCCGCTCTCGCGCAGATTGGCGAGGCTGAGACTCTCCAGCCGCTTCGAGAGCGCCTCGCCGCCGCGGCCCAGGATGAGCGAGAGATGCGCGAAGGTCGGCGGCGCATGGCCCAGCGCCTCGAAGAGCTGGATCTGGTAGGCGGTGTTGGTGACGTGGTCCTCGCCGCGGATCACGTGGCTGACGCCGAGCTCGGCGTCGTCCACCACGGAGGAGAACGTGTAGAGCGGCATGCCATCGGCACGGACGAGCACCGGGTCGCTCAAGTGCTCGCCGTGGAATTCCGTGGGTCCGCGCACGAGGTCGGTCCAGTGGATGGGCCAACGATCGAGCTTGAAGCGCCAATGCG
>Ga0335085_10001232_pt1 | contig 57526 bp, 47 predicted proteins | sample Lox_Sample_45_FD_206712 | JGI IMG/M metagenome (GOLD analysis project Ga0335085, IMG submission 206712) | Soil microbial communities from Loxahatchee National Wildlife Refuge, Florida, United States - Lox_Sample_4.5 | ecosystem: Environmental > Terrestrial > Soil > Wetlands | place: USA...
GTGTGTCTCGCCCTCACGGAAGATCGCTGCGACGAACTGGCCCTGCCCCTGATGTCTCCTGTGAACACGTCAAGCTACGGCACGGCGTTCTGCGAATCTGTTGACGCGCGGCGTGGCACGACGACTGGGATCAGCGCGGCCGACCGCGCGACGACCATTCTTGTCGCCATTGACCAAGGAACGAGGCCGACCGACCTCGCGCGCCCGGGACACGTGTTTCCGCTGCGCGCGCGAAACGGGGGCGTCCTCGTGCGCGCCGGACAAACCGAGGCATCCGTCGATCTCGCGCGAATCGCCGGGCTCACGCCGGCGGGCGTGATCTGCGAAATCATGAATGATGACGGCACGATGGCGCGCTTGCCGCAGCTTGCGGAATTCTGCCGCGAGCACGGGCTCAAGCTGCTAAGCGTCGCGGAACTCATCCGCTACCGGATGCGGAACGAGCGTTACGTGCGCCGCGCGGCCGAGGCCGTTCTCGCGACGCACTACGGAGATTTCCGCATGATCGCGTACGCATCGGACGTCGATCACGAGCAGCACATCGCGCTGGTCCGTGGAGATTTGGCCGGTGCGCCGCCGCTTGTGCGTGTGCATTCCCACTGCCTGACGGGAGACGTTTTTGCGTCGACCGAATGTGATTGTCACGAGATCGTGCAACGTTCGCTCCAAGCGATCATTGCCGAGGATCGCGGCGTGTTCGTGTACCTGCATCACACAGGGCGCGGTTTCGGCATCGACACGGCCACACCCGCGCCGGGTGCGCTGCCGCGCATCCTCTACCATTCGCGCGAACAGCTTGACCGCGAGGACATCGCGCGGCACCGGCTCATCCAGCACGAAAGCGGCATCGGGGCGCAAATCCTGATCGACCTTGGACTGAAGAGTTTGCGCGTGCTGACAAACCATCCGAAAAAAGTCGTAGCTCTCGAAGGCTACGGGCTCACAATCGCCGAGCAAGTGCCCGTCGGCATCGGAAATCCGGAGAAACGCAGGCACCAGATTTTCTAACATGCCGTCTTCGCTTGCCCAGGTGCCGAGCGGAGGATCACGCCGCAAAATTTTCTTCAAGAGTGTGGGAGCCTTACCGGCAAGACTCCTCCGCCAACCCTACTGCGAATTTGGCCTTTTTTTTGCCGGTGTGCCGCTCTTTTGCGCGAGCGGAGGAGGCGGAGCGGAGATTTTCACGTAGGGCCGCATCGCCTCGAGCTTCTTTTGGCTGATGCCGCGAACGGCGAGCAGGTCTTCGACTCGCCGAAAGCGGCCACCTTTTTGCCGCTGATCGATGATCCTCTGCGCCGTGACTGGGCCGACGCCCGGCAATTCTTCCAGCTCCTTGATCGAAGCAACGTTGATGTCGATCGGTCTTGTGGGAAGCTGTTTTTTGGCACCCGCGACGGCGCAGGCAAGGAACAGCGCGAACGCGGCGAACAGCAGGTTCCTGGCGGCTTTTCCCGACCGCATGGTTACAACTCTTGGCGGCGCAAAATGAAGCATGTACGGTCTCGAAGCTGAATCTCGCGCTAGCAGGCTGCGGAAAAAGTCCCGCGGTTGGTCGTTCCGAGCGCAGCGAGCAATACCTCTTCAGTTAGAAATGCAAGAAAAAGCGGATTCCAAAGCGCGCCGCGTGCCTCGGAATAACAGCGTTTCGCGTTTTTTCGCGGCTTGCCGGATTACATGCCTTCGCCCTTGGGACTTCCTCGCGGGATATCGTTTCCCGGTTGGCAACGCGGAGGGCTCGCGCCATGGGCTGTTGCATTTTCAGCCTACTGCCCCGGCTGAGACATTCCCACAAACGTTAGCTTCTGGAGACCATGATTGGTCTGAGCCGTGTAGAGGTTTCCTTTCCGATCGGCCATCATTTGATGGCCGCTTCCCATGATGCCCTCGCCTTTGATCACTTCCAGAATTTTGAGCGTTTTGCGGTCCAGCACATCGATTTCAGGGCCGGCGCCGACGTATAGGTACCGCTGCGAAGGGTCGAGGGAGAGCGCCAAATTTCGCGCAAAAAGCACATCGCCCTTGACGACTTGCTTGACGTACTTGCCCTCGACCGTGAATACCTGCACCCGCCTGTTTTCACGGTCGGCCACGTACACCAATCCGTCGTTCGAAACGCGGATGGCGTGCACGATGCTGAATTGCTGCGGGCCGGGCCCGTCCGGAACGGAGTTGATCTCCGGAGGAGGACAGTTGTAGAGATCCTCCGGCTGATTGCCAAAGGCGCCCCACATTCTCTTGAATTTTCCCGTGTCCGCGTCGAACACCACGACGCGGTGGTTTCCATACCCATCGGCGACAAACACTTCGTTCGTCTTCGGATAGACGAACGCATCGGCGGGCTGGCGTAGATTCGCCGTGTCCGCATTGCCGGTGGTTTCGTTGCTGTGGCCGATTTGCATCACGAACTTCCCGGCCTGCGTGAACTTCAGCACCTGATTATCTTCCACCGGCTTGAGGCCGGGTAATTTTCGGGCGGGGCAATTGTTTCCGCCGATCCACACGAAACCCTTGTAGTCGATGTGGATGCCGTGTTCCCTCTCGGGCCAGTCGTATCCGTCGCCGGCTCCGCCCCACGCTTGAATAAAATTGCCTGCGTCATCAAAAACCATCACCGGCGGCGCAGCCATGGCGGCTTCGTTCGCGGGCAACGTGCGCGGACGATGCAGAACCCAAATGCGATTCCGCGCGTCGACGCCGATGCTCGATACGTCCCCGAGCTTCCATTTCGCAGGAACCTTCGGCCACGCTGGATCGGGCTGGTATTTGGGCACGGCTCCCGCCTGCGTTGCGCGCATTCCAACAGCTGCGGCGCTCAGAACACGCCGCACTGTAAAACTGGCAAACACTGTGAGCACCGCCACAACGGCGCAACTCACAATCCTGCGCGCCCATTTGCGACTCGCCCGTTTGTTTTCGTCCATCATGCCCTCCTCAACACGCGAACGAGCCGCAACCGCAGCGGCAACGCTCAAAGAATCCGGAAGTTCGGTCTAAATGCGGTTGCCCTGCGCGTCATACACTTCGGGCGTGCCAAACAGTGCCGCTTGCGATTCGATTTGCGCGCGATCGCCGACGATCACAATCTGCGCGTGAGCGGAATCGAAATACTTCTGCGCGGCGTCCAAAACGTCGGCTGAAGTGAGCTTCAAAATGCGCTCGCGATACGTCTCCAAATAATCTTCCGGGAGCCGCTCCAGCGTAGCTGTGGCCAACTGCCCGGCGAGACCGTCCTGGGTTGCAAGCCCGAGCGAGAAAATCCCGGTCAGGTAATTGCGTGCGTCGGCGAGTTCGCCGTCTTCCACGGGTGTGGAGCGCATGCGGTCGATTTCATAGAAAATTTCGGTGAGCGTGGCGCCGACTACATCGTTGCGCACCGCCGCTCCAACGCTGAAATAACCGTGCTGACGTAAAGGATGTGCCCCGCTGCGCGGGCTGTACGTGTAGCCCTTCTGCTCGCGAATGTTCATTACGAGGCGCGAATTGAACGCGCCCCCGTAGATCGAATTCGCAAGCGTGAGGCGGAGCCAATCCGGATGCGTGCGAGTGATGGCGTGATTCCCGATGAGGATTTGCGCCTGCACCGCTCCCGGCAAATGCACGAGGTACACGCGGCGGCCCGGCAACTCGGGCAGCTTGGGATTGGGCGCTTCCTCCACTGCGCCGGTGGCCCAAGATCCAAACGCTTTCTCAATCTGTGCCAGCATGTCCTGCGGCGAGAAATCGCCCACGAGAACGAGCAACGCATTTCCCGGGCGGTAGCAGCGCTTATGGAACTCGACAAGTTGGTCGAGGCGGTAGCCGGTCACCTGCGCTTCCGTCGGCGATACTGTGCCGTACGGATGCGCCCCAAAGAGAACGCGGCGCAGGCGTTCGCTCGCAAGAAAGCCCGGCGTCGTGCGCTCGATGCGCAATCCCTCGATGAGCTGGCGTCGTTCGCGTTCGAATTCGTCCGCAGGAAACGAGGCGTGCTGCGCGAGTTCCGACACGAGCCCGAGCAGTTCGCTCGAAAAATCGACGAGTCCGCCGAACGAAATCACGCTCGTATCGGCGCCCGCGCCGGAGGACAGATCGGATCCCATGCGGCGCAGGTCTTCCTCGATCTGGCGGCTCGTTCGAGATGTGGTGCCCGTGCGCGCCACAGTTGCGGTCATATCAGCGAGCCCGGGAGCGGTCGCGGCGCTGACGGCATTGCCGCTACGAAAGAAAAGCTCTCCTGTAAATTTGGGAATCGTGTGCAATTCGACGAGTACGACTTCCAGGCCATTCGACAGCGTTTTGCGCACGCGAGGCGGCCAGATCACCGGCCGCTCGGGAGAAAGCGCCGGTACGGCCGAAGGCGTTTCCGAACGAGGTGCGGAGGCCATCACGCCGCTCCTTTCTTCGCCGGCTGGCGAATTACGATCGAGCGATTGTGATGCGTCAAGAGTTTGTGCGCAACCGATTGGACAGCCTCCGGCGTGACCTCCATGAATCCCCCGAGGATCGTGTTGACAAGTTTTGGATCGTTGTCAAACAACGTGAAACACGCGAGAAGGTGCATCAGTCCATATCGCGGGATGTAGGCCCCGTGCCCGCCTTCAAGCATGGAAAAATAATTCGACCGGAACTTTACCTTGATCGGTTCGAGCTCCGCCGAAGTAATCCCCTTCTCTTTCATCTCGTTGATGACCTGGTCGTACGCGGCGATCGTCTGATCGACGGAATACTCGGGCTTGTAAAGAAGCCGCGTCACCATGAGTGTGGGGCCGTTGTAATCGAATAAATCGCCGACGGGATAATGGATGCCGCCTTCTGCGTCTACGGCGATTTGCTGCTCCAGGACCAGGCGGCGATACACCCGCCCCACCCGCCCGCCGTGGAGCGCCTGGTCGAGCATGGCTGCGGCGTACCACTCGGGCGTGAGGCGGCGCGGCGCCTGATAGCCAATCGCGATGCCCGGAAGCGTCCCGAATTTTTCCTCCACGACGCCGCGCCGCTCCTCGATTTGCGCAGGTTCCTCGATGCCGGCAGGCGAGGGCTGCGGCCCCGACGGAATGGAGGCAAAGTGGCGCTCGGCCAAACGGAAACCTTCATCCGTATCGACATCGCCGAGAATGAGCAAGACTGCATTCGAGGGAGCGTAATACGTTTGAAAGAATTTCTGAACGTCGTCAAGCGTCGCGGCGTCGAGATCGTCGAAATCTCCGTAAAAATTGTGAGCGTTGGCCCAATTGCGATAAGCGATCGGAGGAAGATCGAGCCACGGAAAACCGCCGTAGGGCTGATTGAGCACGTTGACGCGCACTTCTTCTTTCACGACGTCGCGCTGATTGCGCAAATTGTCGTCGTCCACCTTGAGCGCGCGCATCCGGTCCGCCTCAAGCCACAGAACCCGATCCAACGCATTGGAAGGGACCGACTCATAGTAGTTCGTCACGTCGTAATGCGTCGAGCCGTTCAGCACGCCGCCCGAAGAATTGACCAGCTTGATGTGCACCATCTTGCCGGCGTTCGCCGAGCCTTGGAACATCATGTGTTCGAACAAATGCGCAAAGCCGCTGCGTCCACGCGGCTCAATTCGAAACCCAATGTTGTAATACACCCCTACCGTGGCCACCGGCGCCGTGCGGTCCGGCGAAACAACGACCCGCAATCCATTGGACAGCGTCATGCTCTCGATTGGAATGTTCAGTTGTGTCAAGAAATCCCCCGTGGATGAGAATCAATACCGCAGGACCCCGCGCGAGCGAATCCTGATCCTGCACATCTATTTTCTTTGCGAAGCCGTGGCCGCTCCGAAGACCCGGTCGAGCTGCTTCCGCCTGGCGCCCGGCTTTATTTCGAGCACCTTCGCCGTCAAGCGCGAAAGGGCTTCGTACGCCTCCAGGTATTCGGGTTGAAATTCCGCAAGAGCCTCGACATGCTTCTGCATCGTCGAAAAATCTCCGCGTGCGAGCGGGCCGGTCCAAGCGGCATGCGGACCAATCCGCTCGAAATTGTCGAGCGTCTGCCGCGTCAGCGGCAGCAGGGCACGCATCGCCTGCCGGCGCTTGAATCCCTGCGTCATCAGCAGGCGGGTGGCCGTCTCGACGAGCGCCAGCACGTAAACACACGCAAATGAGCCAGCCGCATGATACGCCGCCTTGTTTGTCCCCGACAAGCGCACAGCCACGCCGCCCATCTGGTGGATCATTTTTCGTGCGACCTGCAAAGCGGCCGCGCTACCGTCGATTCCAAAGATGACTTTGGCCAACTCAGGAATATTCTGGTTGGAAAACGTTTGCATGGGGTGAAGCGATCCCGTAGCCGCGCCCAACTCGGCAAGCGGTTGAAGCACGGCGGAATTGAGCGCGCCGCTCGTGTGCAGAACAATTTTCCCGCACCAGTCTTTTCCGCCCAATTGGGCGAGGGCCTCGGCCACAGGCTGGATGACACTGTCCGGGGTAGCAATCAAAACTACCTTCGAATCCAGTATCTCGTGTGTCAGCCCATCCGAGGCATGTCCGTCTCCGATGACGCGGACGGCTTCGCGTGCGGTGGAGATGGATTGGCCCGTGACGGCACCGATCCGCCACCCGAGTTGACGCAGCCGGCGTCCGAGCGAGCGCCCTACACGTCCCCCGCCGACGATGGATATGGTTTGTGACATCCGTTGTGTTAGCATGATTTGTACGGTCGTCTTATAAATGTGGACTTTCTACCTTTGCATACGGTGTGGATTGTACTATTTAGTTTAATTGCATTCTTGTGGATTATTCAGGGCATTCGGGCCGGCCTCGGTATGGCTCGCCTGCCGTGGCTTTCGGATGCCGCCCCAATTGCTCGCAAGGATGCGCCTCTGATTTCGGTCATTTTCGCCGCGCGGGATGAAGCGGAGAAGCTTCCCGCGGCAATCGAAACATTGCTGGCACAGGATTATCCGCGGTTTGAGATCATTGCCGTCAATGACCGCTCCACAGATAGAACCCCCGCCATCCTACACGAATCCGAGCGCTCCCGCCGAAATCTCGTTGTCACGGATATTGACAATCTGCCGGCGGGTTGGCTTGGGAAGCCGCACGCGCTCGTGGCTGGTTTCGAGAAATCGCACGGCGACTGGCTGGTCTTTACCGATGCGGATGTCCATTTTGCGCCGGACGTGCTCAGTCGCTCCGTCGCGCTCGCCGTGGAGCGCCGGTGGGATCACTTGACGCTTCTGACCGCGGTCGAAATGAGCGGGTTTGGGGAGATCGCGGCGATTTCATATTTTGGTCTCGGCTTCGTAGTTGGCAATGAACCCTGGCTTGCGTCCAACCCGCGCTCCAGCCGCTACGTGGGAGTGGGGGCTTTCCAGCTCGTGCGGCGCGACGCCTACGAGGCGAGCGGCGGGCACGCGCGCTTGCGCATGGACGTGATCGAAGATATGAAGCTCGGCAAGCTGATGAAGCGGGCAGGATTCCGTTCTGGCGTGGCGGTTGCACAGGACGTGGTCCGGGTTCGGTGGCACAGCGGCCTGCGCAATGTGATTCGCGGCGTCACAAAAAACATGTTTGCAGCGGTCCACTACAATGTGTTCTTTGCCGCCGGTGCGATGATGCTTTCGTTGGCCATGAGCGTTCTGCCGTTTTTCGGCGTGGCATTTGCCTCGGGCTGGGCGCGCGGGTTTGCGGGGGTTGCGGCCGGCGCCGCCGTTTTGATCCAGGGCGCGATGCTCTGGCCGACGAGCGTTTCCCCGCTCTATGGGCTCACCCACCCGCTCGGTTCCTTGCTGTTTTGCTGGATGATGGGACGGTCGGCCATCGCGACGCTGTGGCGCGGCGGCGTCGTGTGGCGCGATACGTTTTATCCGCTCGCGGAATTAAAGCGCGGGCTCGTCTGATTGGTGCGGCTGGCTGAGCTTTTTCCTAGTGGACCGCCACAAACTTTTGGATCCGTTTGCCGGATTCCACCTCACCCGTGTAGACATTCCCATGTGAATCCAGGACCGCGATGTGGAGCCAATGAAACTGTCCGCCGGAGCGGCCCATTTGACCGATCCTGGTCACAACCGTCCCATCGCTGCGGTTTAGAATCCACACCGTGTTGTTCATGATGTCCGCGACAAAAATATACTTCTGCTGCGGGTCCGGCGAAAAACTGACCGAACTGACGGAGCCGCGCAAGAGCGATTGGTTCGCTACGAAGAATTCCTTCACAAATTTGCCCTGCTTGGTGAAGATCTGAATCCGATCTCCACCTCGATCGCAGACGTATACAAGGCCATCGACCGAAATTTGGACACAATGCACGGTTGGCCGGAATTGTTTGGCCGGAGGGCCCGCGGGATTGTGGTCCGGTGCGGGGTCATTATCGATTTCGCTCAGGGGAATGCCGTACGCTCCCCAGCCGCGTTTGAATGCGCCGGTATTGGAGTCATAGACCATCACGCGTTTATTGAGGTATCCATCCGCGATGTACATTTCGTGGGCATCTTCATCGAGATAGGCCCCGGCGACGCCTCGCAAAAGAACATCCGTCTCCTGATTGTCCTGCCGCTGTTTTTGCACGTCCGGAACAATCGGCCCGCGATGCCCCCAATCCCGGAGCAATTTCCCGTCTTGCGTGAATTTCAAAAGCGTGTCGCCCGGACCGTTGCCGCTGAGCCAGACGTTTCCTTCCCTGTCCAAGAATATTGTGTGCTCCAGGGACGGCCAGCCAGGGACGGTTCCGGGGACGCCCCAGCTCCGCAAAAGATTGCCGGCGGAATCGAATTCGAAGACGGCCGGCGGTTGCACGCAACATTCGCCTGCGGGAGGATTGAGCGAGGCAAAGTTGTCCTCGTTATCGAGGTTGCGGGGACGGTGCAACACCCAGATGTGATCTTCCTTGTCGACATACATCCCCGTGACTTCTTCCATGGTCCAGTGATTCGGCAACGGCTTCGGCCAGGTGGGGTCGTATTGATAGCGTGGAGCATCCTGCGCCTTTGCCGGAGCGGAACCCGCCAGCAAAAGCCAGCCACATAGCGGCGCAAGGAAGGCAGATATCCTGGTCCATTTTGCAAATTCTCGCACGAAAAGCCTCCTCACCTTACCGCCTGACCGATCAAGGCAACATCATAAACTTTTGCGCGCGTCGGCCGCTCTCGACCTCGCCGGCATATACGTTTCCGCGAGAGTCCGTCACGGCGATGTGGACCCAGTGGAACTGTCCTCCGTTGCGACCCATGTGGCCGATTCTTCCGACGACCGAGCCGTCGTTCCGATTGAGAATCCAGATCACGTTATTCATGATGTCGGAAATGTAGATATATTTTTGCTGGGGGTCCGGAGAAAAGCTGAGCGAGCCGACCGAGCCGCGATCGAGTGTCTTATTGGCAACGATAAATTCCTTGAGGAATTTTCCCTGCTTGGTGAATACCTGAACCCGGTCTCCGCCGCGGTCGCACACGTAGACAAGTCCATCGGCGGAAATCTGGACGCAGTGCACCGGCCCGCGGAACTGCTTCGCGGGCGGCGCAGCCGGATCATGAGGGGGAGCGGGATCGTTGTCGATCTGGCTCAGCGGAATGCCGTAGGCGCCCCAGCCGCGCTTAAACGCGCCTGTCTCCGAATCGTAGACCAAGACGCGCCGATTCAAATATCCGTCGGCGATGTACAGCTCTTGCGCGGATTCATCCAATGTGGCGGCGGCGACGCCCCGCAAAAGCAAATCGGTCTCCTGATTATTCTGCTGCTGCCTTTGTCCGGGCGGAACGGTGGGCCCGCGGTGTCCCCAGTCCGAAAGAAATTTTCCGTCATTCGTAAACTTCATGAGGGTATCGCCGGCACCGGCGCCGCCGATGTACACGTCACCTGCCTTGTCCAGAAAAATCGTGTGCTCGGACGATGGCCAGCCGGGCACCGATCCAGGAACGCCCCAGCTCTTCAAGAGGTTACCAGAGGTGTCAAATTCCATCACCGCGGGCGGCGCGATGCAGCATTCGGCCGACGGCGGGTTTAGCATGGCGAAACTTTCGTCGGTGGCGATATCGCGCGGACGATTCAGCACCCAAATGTGGTCGTTCTTGTCCACGAACATGCCCGTAATCTCTTCCATCGACCAATTGTTCGGCAGCTCTTTCGGCCAAGTGGAATCGTACTGATAGCGCGGAGCGCTCTGCGCATGGGTGGCCGGACCGGCAGATAAGAAAAGAAACACAGCCAGTCCCGCGATGAAACAAAAAGCCCCGCTATCATTCGTCGATTTTCGCATTTTGGTTTGTCCTTTCACTAGGGTCACTATGGTCTCGCCAGCGGCGCGACGTTGCCGCCGTGAATCGGCGCAATCTCGATTGGATTCGTGGGGATCTTCTGAAGATCCAGAGTCTGCGCAAGACAACTCGGCGCGGTATCGCCGGCCGTGACGAATGCCGCATTCGGTACCTGCGTGTAAACCATTACACTGCCCATGGCGTGACGGTCACACGGGAGCGAGAAAATTTCGACGCTGCGGGCTCCATCGGTCAGCACATACTTGTCGTCGACCGGCTGAATCTTGAGCGGCTTCGGGTGCAAGGCCAGCGCATCGGGCACGTACAAAGTCCGCGGCCAGTGAAACGCTTGGTTGTAGTAGGCCACATTCTCCTTGGCCGTGAGGATCGTCACGCCTTCCGCAACGTAGGTCCGCATTCCCGCCCAGTGATCAAAATGCGTGTGCGTGTTGATCAGGTAGCGGATCGGCTTGTTCGGCGCCAATTGCTTGATTTTCGCGATCACCGCGAGTGAGAATTGGTCTCCGATGGGCGCTTCGATCACGGCGACATAGTCCTTGAACTCGACAGCGATGCTGTTCTCGTCCCGGCTGTGCAACATCCATACGCCGTCCGCCAATTTTCTCGTCTCACGAATTTCCTGGGAGTCCGGGCCCGTCGCCGTTGGAGGAGTTTTTTCCGATCCGGCAGGCACTTCAATTTGGGCCGGCGAATTGGGGGTAACGTCGGTCACGTTCACTTCCAAAACGGGAAATTCCTTCTGCTTTTCAATGATCTTCGTGGGAAATTTTACGCCGCCGAAACCCTTGTAGCCGAAGTAGTTCACCTCGACGTGCAGGTCTCCCGACACCGCGTAGCTTGCAGGAATCCAGGTTTCGGCACGTTCGAGAAAATTTTGCTCGTCGATGTATCCGTTGATCTTGTATTTTCCCTGCCACGTGAAGGAAACAACGGTCCACTTCTTGCCGTCCGCCATTTTTGAAGTCAAGACCGGCTTCGACGCCATCGCGGCTTTGATCCAGCCCTGCGGCGTCAGCGCAAGGCGCGCCTGATGTTCCTCCAATGTGCCGGAAACGGAAGGAACGCCGGCGCCGGGCCTGAATTCGGCGCCGGAACCAACGTGCCAAATGGAATCCCCTGTTAGAGTGAAGATCCAATGCTGCGGGCCGAGCACCGGCTGGAAGCCTCCGCCGCGCGGAGGGTTTTCGAATTGCGTTCGAACGATATCTTCCTGGGCAGCGCCATGCTGGTAGTCGCCCAGATAGGTATAACTGGTCAAATTGAATTTCGGCCACGCGCCGCCAGGTTCGAAGGCCTGCCCGAAAAAGTAGACGTACCCGCTGCCGGAATACCGGATCGATTTGAGGTCGGCGCCGCCGAGAGTTCGCGTCACATCGGACACGACTTCTCGGGCGTTTCTAGGCGCCCCTGCGGGGGCAAGTAGAGCGATCAACAAAAGAGGCGCGAACGACCGTCTCCACATTACGACCTCCAGGAGTCGTATCGAGGGCTGTTTACGCTAGAAGCTCTGCTGTGAACCCGAAGACTATGCGACCCATCAAACCATGTCAAGTTGGCCGCGCGCGAACCGAATGCGAGTCAAGCGGGTTTCTTCAACTTCGCCGATGAAGCGGGAGCCTCAGGTGTCATCCCAGGAACCGGCTCGGGAGGCACAGCCTCGGTTGCCGCGGAGAAAAAGCTCGCGAGATCGCGCTGCTTGAGCGCGCGGATACGGTCGCGCAGCGCGGCGGCACGCTCGAACTCGAATTTCTTGGCAGCCTCGCGCATTTGTATTTCGAGTTGCGCGAGAACCTCGCCCAGCTTTTGCTCCGACGTAATGTCCGCATCGGCAAAATCCTCGGCGGGAACGGTGACGTAGTCGGCCTCGACGATCGCGGCCAGCTTCATATCCACGGACTTGGTGATGGACTGCGGCTGAATGTGGTTCAGGTCGTTGTACGCCATTTGTTTGGCGCGGCGCCGATTCGTCTCTTCGATGGCCTGGGCCATGGAGCCCGTCATACGGTCCGCGTACAAAATCGCGCGCCCCTCGAGGTGCCGCGCGCAGCGTCCGATCGTCTGGATCAGCGCGGTTGCGCTGCGCAGGTAACCCTCTTTGTCGGCGTCCAGAATCGCGACAAGCGACACTTCGGGCAGGTCGAGCCCCTCGCGCAGCAGGTTGATGCCGATCAATACGTCGAATTCCCCGCGTCGCAGGTCGCGCAGGATGCGGACGCGCTCGAGCGTATCGACTTCCGAATGCAAGTAGCGGCAGCGCACGCCGGTTTCGGTAAAATACTCGGCCAGGTCCTCCGCCATGCGTTTGGTGAGCGTGGTGACGAGAACGCGCTCGTTTCGCTCGGCGCGCACCCGAATCTCCTCGAGCAGATCATCCACCTGGCCCTTCACCGGGCGAACCTCGATCTCCGGGTCGACGAGTCCCGTCGGGCGAATCACCTGCTCCACCACGACGCCCGCGGATCGGGTCAGCTCGTACGGGCCCGGAGTCGCCGACACGTAGAGGACCTGCGCGGTGCGATGTTCGAATTCCTCGAAATTAAGCGGCCTGTTGTCGAGCGCCGAAGGCATCCGAAAGCCGTAATTCACGAGCGTCTGCTTACGCGAGCGGTCCCCGTGATACATGGCGTGGAGCTGTGGGATCGTCTGGTGCGATTCGTCGACAAACAGCAAATAATCCTGCGGGAAATAATCGAGCAGCGTGGGCGGCGCCTCGCCCGGCAAACGCCCCGAAAGATGCCGCGAATAATTTTCGATGCCGTGGCAGTAGCCGATGGTGCGCATCATCTCGATGTCAAACATAGTGCGCTGCCAGACGCGCTGCGCCTCCGCGTATTTTCCTTGGCGCTCCAGCTCGGGCTTCCACCAGTCGAGCTCTTCGAGGATGGTGTGAATTGCACGCTCTCTTTGCGCCGCAGGCATCACATAATGCGATTTCGGATACACGGTCAGCCTCGGCAAATCGCCCTGTCCGGCACGGACTTCGCCGGTGAGGGGTTCAAGCTGGCGAATGGCATCGACCTGGTCGCCCCACAATTCCACCGAGTAGGCGTTGTCTTCGTAAGGCGGATAGATTTCGAGCCGGTCACCACGCACGCGGAAGGTGCCTCGGCGCAAATCTTCAGCGCGCTCGTACTGCATTTCCACGAGCTTGCGCAGGACCGCTTCGCGATTTGTGCTCTGCCCTTTCTCCACCATCAACAGCATGCCGTAATATGCCTCGGGCGAGCCAATGCCGTAGATGCACGAAACAGACGCCACGACAACCACGTCGCGCCGCTCAAACAGCGACCGCGTCGCGCTCATGCGCAGCTTGTCGAGCTCGTCATTGATCGTAGATTCCTTTTCGATATAGGTGTCCGAAGCGGGAATGTAAGCTTCGGGCTGGTAGAAATCGTAGTAGCTGACGAAATATTCGACGGCGTTCTGCGGGAAAAAGCCTTTGAATTCGCTGTAGAGCTGTGCGGCGAGCGTTTTGTTATGCGCCAGGACGAGCGCCGGACGATTGGCCCGCTCCATCACCTTGGCCATGGTGAAGGTTTTTCCGGAACCCGTTACGCCCAGCAGGACTTGATGTTTTTCACCCGCATCGAGGCCACGCGAGAGCTGGTCGATCGCCTCCGGCTGATCGCCGCGCGGATCGTAATCGCTCATGAGTTTGAAATTCATGTCCTTGCGTAGGCACGGCGCGCGCGCCACGCTGCGTTGAACGTTACAGTATACCGCATCGAGTCTCCGAGTCGCCCGCAGGCGAAAGCCGCGGGCAGCCGCGTCATTTGTGAATCCTGTCGCGTTGCGAAAGTCTTTTCTTGACGGTCATTCCGAGGCGCATTCCGCGCTGAGGAATCCGTCCTTTCACCGAATTTCAACCCAGAGAGATTCTTCGCCTCGCCCGGCGTGACACGCCGCTTGGATCTGCCCGCTCCGAATTACATCAAAGAAAACCGGTATCAAGCCGGATTACTTGCTTCTGTTTTGCGACGGGTCGCCCTGAACCAACGCCACCTGGGAGCGCGAAGAAATCGTTCCAGAATAGTGCATCGAGGCGCCTTGGCCGGATTTGAGTGTCACGTTCATTTCTTCCATTCCGGTTTGCGTGACGCTGACGACGAAGCCCGTGGCGAGCGAAACGTACATCAGGCTTTGCCCCGAACCCTCCCACGTGCCCGCCGTTTGCACGCCATTCTTGCGGAATTCGGGAGGCGTCGGGTCACGGAGCGCCTTTGGCCGTCTGAGACTCAGGTTCGCTAGAATGACGGCACAAGAATCGGCCAGCTGTGAATGGGCGGCAGAATCCGGGGCGCCAGCGCTCGGTGGGAGATTGGGATTTGGCGGATAACAGTCCTCATTACGAAGATATTGATAGTCAGAGCGCCATACCATTCCGGCGATTGGCAGCGAACTCGCCGGTTGTTCCGAAGACCACGTTTGCCCTGGCGCCACCCCTCCGGCCGGCGCACCAGCACTGGCGCTGATTTGCGCGATCCATTGGCCAGCTGATTGCGACGCCTTTTCGCCTTCGACGATCCCCGACAAACCTGAAATGGATTTCACTTTCCCGGTCGCGTCGAGCGTAAATTCCACGCTCTTGCCTTCCAACTTTTTGTATTGGTCCTGCGTCTCGGCGGCCGCGGGGTCGAATGTATCGCTGCGGACACTGGCTGTGGATTTTTCATACGTGGTCCGCAGGCGGATTCCGCCCGGCGCTGAGGCGCCCGCCGGCAGAATTTCAATGCGGACCGTCGCGTCCCAATCGACGAGCAAACTGGATGGCCCTTGCGGATCCAGTACGGAGCCGGATCGCGACGTCGCGGTCGTCGTCTCAAATTCCAATTCGTAGTGGAAAGTTTGCCCCGGAACAAATCGCGGAGAGAGGGAGACGCGCGGTGACACCGCTCCGCTTTTTTGCAATTGTGTGGCAGGCGATTTGTCCGGGTTGCCGCTTTGGCTGCGAGCGCCGGGTAAAGCGGCCAGCAGGATTGCGCAAATTGCGGGCGCGCGGAGCGCGACTCGCCGGCGATCACGCAGAAGTACGAGGCGGCTCGGCATCATTCGATAGTAAGCCGCACGAACGCGGGTTGCAACGCGCAGCGGTCAACGCGCTATCTTGGACGGGGGCTCGACCGGGGTGCCGGCTTCGAGACCGCGGACGGAAGGACAAGCAAAGGCCTCTCTATGGTTCCGCTCAAGAGAAAACTGGGCGGGGAGGCGGATGCCGGAACCGATGCGGCCTGAAAAATAGACGGCCGGATGCGGATGCTCAGCGCGTGAGAAAAGTCGGTTTGGCCCTCAGCCTCGAGCCGCCCACGCGCATGGTCCAACACGAAATTGGCAAGATCAATGGCACGTCCCTGGATGCGATAGGTTCCCTGAACGGACGAAAACGCGACCGATTTGGGGTCGGGATCGTCACCCGGAAAGACGCTGGAGAGATCGAGGCCGCGCAGTTCGACGTTCCGCGCATTGATCGTTCCCTGGCCCCGCAGGGAGTCAATCAAGTTCTGGCGGCCAATGCCGTGCGCGGACAAAGTGAGCGATGCGGAAGTCGTCCCGCCGATTCGATTATTCAAGAAAGACACGACGCGACCAAGCTGGCTGAGATTCACGCGATCGAAGAGGCCTTGAAATTCATAGGACGGATCGGGCAAGAGTTGTGCGTCGAGCGAGCCGGAGACCTTGCCCTGAAAAAAGTTGGCTTGCGCTTTTCGCACGTGGAGGGTCCGTCCGTCGATCTCCGTTTCGCCGTCGAACTGCTCGACGTGGAACGGCGCCAAATCGACCTCGCCCGCGCGGAGGCGCCCGCGCGCCGCAATCCGCGTGACGACCGCGTCCGCGAGCGGGCCAACCGCGGGAGCGGACGCCAACCCGGCGAACCGCGCGAAAAATCCTGGCCTTGCGCGAGGGCCAAGCCAGCGGTCGAGCTCAGCGGCATCCAACCGGTCCGCGGATAAATCAAAGGTCCACTGCGCGTCCGAATTTTTCCGGGCAATCGAACCATGCCAAGCCGCGCCGAATGCCTCCGCCGCGGACACGGTGATCGTTCGTTGCTGCGGCGCAAATTCAACGTGGGCCTTGGGCAAAACCACCGGCTGGTTGACGTACGCGGGGCTTAACGTGAGCCCGAGAAAATCCATCGTCCCGAGCCAGGAGGGACCGGACGATTCCGGGCGCCCAACCCCGCGGACCTTCATGGCAAGGCCGCCCGCTGCCGTCCAACCGGAATTCGCCGGCTGCGCGAACGCTTCACAAAGGGCGAGCCAATCCTGCACACGGGGCGTCGCGCCATCGACGGAAAGATTCCAATCCGGTGGCCAGCGGAGAATGCCGTTTGCGCCGGGAAAAACGGAGCCGCGCAACACGAACGAATTCTTCGGCCCCGGAGCGGCCGGCGACTTCTCTTGCTGCGGCGCGGCGGCTGAGGCAGCGAAAGAAATCTCGGTTGGAGCGAAGTCGAGCCCGCCGCGCGACACGCTCGCGTTTAAAGCGCCAATCTGCAACGCCGAGGACAGCGATTTCGAATTCAGCGTCGCGCCGATGCCGGCGATGGCACCTCGCTGAAGTTGGATCGGCCACCCGCCGAGCGTCAAGTCAACACCCAGGGCGCCCTGTGCCTGCAAATCCTCCGCGACCCCCGGAAGCAAAGCCCGATACCAAGAAAGGGCGTCTCCGATTCCGAGCGTCGAGGACTCGACGTGCAGCTGAGGGTGAAGGCCGTGCGCCCAATCCAAATCGCCGGCTCCCTGAAGGCGCGACGCCGGCATTTCCAGGAGCAATTTCCGGATTTCCGCGTGCGGTTCGCCGAGCTGCCAGGCGGCCTCGACGGAAAGATTGGCCGTGGGATCCGTGTCGCGTCCGGGAAGCCTCCATCCGTGAATTCCCGCCAGCCGCGCCACTCCGGAAATGGACCATTGCGCGCCACCGGAATCCACACCGCGCCCTGCAGAAGGTTCCGGAGGAGCAACACGCGCATCGAGATCCACCGCAAGCCCGCCACGCATTCCGTAATCATTCTGCCGAACGAGGCGCAGCGCGTCCGCCAGGGAGGCATCGCGCCAAGTCAGATGGAGTTCGGCCGGCTGGAGCCGCGCGGTCGTCCCGGCGATGGAGCCGCGCAAACGAAACGTGCCGATGTCCTGCAGTTCCACGCCCGCGCGCATCGGCCGCGCCTCGAGATCCAGCTCCCAGCGGCCCACGCCATTCTGCTCAACGTGGCCCGAAACCTCGATGAGCGCGAAGGGGCTCTTGCTGTCCCGCCGCTTGAAATTGATGCGGCCCCCGTCCACGTCGATCCGGTAAAGGCGCGCCCCGCGGACTTCGCGAGAGGTAGGCACTGGGCCCACGAAGCCAGGCTGCGAACCGGACGGTGAGGCAGGCGGTAGCCAACGCTCGATGTTCCAATGGCCCTCAGCATCGCGCGCCAGATTTAGACTTGGGCGCAGGAGCGAGACCGAACCAAATTCAAAGCGCCCGGCGAGCAGCGCCGTCCAACGCAATCCGGCGGTCACTGTGTCCGCGCGCAGGAAATACTCGTTGCCGAATTGCGGGTCCTCCGCAACGGTGACGAAATGAGCCTCGATCCGCGCCCCATCGAGCAAGCTGAAGTCGAACCAGGAAACATCGACGGGACGGCCAAAACTGGCCGCCAGGTGCGCGACGAGGTAGCGGCGCGCGGCGCTCGCCCGCAAAGCGCGAGAAAATCCCACGCTCGCAAGGAAGAGCAACACGCCGGCAATCAGAACCACCCGCAACCACTTTCTCTTGGTCATGGTGTGATCAGGAATTGTGGCAAAAGGCGGGAAAGAAGGAAAGCGCTGCGTCAGTGAACTTCATGCAGCATGCGCGACCAGCGCGTTCGGGACGGCAAGTGCAGAATCGTGTCGAGGAAATTCAAAAACCACCCGTTCAGATTTTGGTCCGCGCCTTCGTCGCGCTCCCCTTGCACGGACCAATAGATCACAACGGGACGGCCCATAACGGCATCGCGGTCCACAAATCCCCAGAACCGGCTGTCCCAACTGTGGTCGCGGTTATCGCCCATAGCAAAGTATTTCCCGGACGGCACGACGATCTCGCCATCGTGGATGTACTGAAAAATTTCATCGGCCCATTCCGGCTGCATGTTGGCCTGCAAATATTGCGGGCTGCGCGGAGGAAAGTTATCCCCAAACGGATCGTAGGGTGCAGCGGGGTCGCGGACAACGTACGGCTCATTCGTCCGCTTGCCGTTGACATAGACTTGTTGGTCCACGATCTTGACGTGGTCGCCGGGGATGCCAATCACACGCTTGACGTAATGCGGGTGGTCCTGAAATGGAAACTTGAAAACGATGATGTCCCCGCGGCGGATTTCGCGGTACGGAAGAAAGTGGTCGTACCAATGCCCGCGTCCGCCAAAGATGAACTTATTCACGAGAAGGTGATCGCCGACCAGAAGTGTCGGCTCCATCGATTGCGACGGGATCTTGAACGCCTGGACGATAAATGTCGTGCCGAAGAGCGCCAGGATCACCGTGACCAAAAGCGATTCGATATACTCCCGCACCGTGGCGGAGTGCGATTCCGCGCGACGCGCCGCAGTTTCTCGCGCGTGCACGGCATGTGCGGTTTCCGACATCGTTTCGTCCCTTAGTTCTCCTCGGCTCCCAATTGTATCAGGGCTGCGATCGCTGCGGATTGCTCCGCTTCTTTTTTTGTCCGCCCCGTTCCCAGCGCAGCAATTTCCCCGTTGATTCGAACTTCGACGCGGAACGTCTTCTGGTGATCTGGGCCGCTTTCCGAAATTACATGATAACTGCCCGGTGCAATGCCCCGCGATTGAAGGAACTCCTGCAACGCGGACTTGTGGTCAGTGTGGCCTATCCGCCCCGCCTCAACCGCGATCTCGCCCTCGACGAGCGACCGTTGCACAAATCCTCGGGCCGCTTCCAAGCCCGCGTCGAGGTAAATCGCCGCGATCACAGCTTCATAGGCATCCGCGAGGAGGGCCGGCTTGTTCCGTCCGCCCGTTTTTTCTTCCCCGCGCCCGAGGCGCAAATGCTGGCCGAGACCCAGGCGCTGCGCGGCAAGAGAAAGCGCTGCGGCATTTACCAGCCGGGCCCGGCTCTTCGAGAGCTGTCCTTCGGTCCAATCCGGAAAGGCGCGGACCAACTTTTCACTGACCACCAGCTCGAGGACGGCGTCTCCGAGGAACTCGAGTTTCTCGTTGCTCTCGCTGGGATCCTGCGCCGTCCGCTCCGGGATACGCGAGCTGTGCATCAGCGCTTGAAAAAGCCAGCGAGGATCGCGGAACGAGTGTCCGAGAGCCGACTCCAACTCCGCAATCTCCGTGACTGACATGGGCCCCAGTTCTTTACCGGCTCAGCTTCGTCGCCGCATCCTGCTTCGCCGAATCGGCGCCGGCCTTGCACTGCGCCATGAGTGGCCCGGCGGCGGCGCATTTTTCAAAGGCCGCAGCCGCGTCGTTGTAGTAGCTGCCCTGGGCGTCGGCTTTGCCCAGCAGATAGTAATCGACCGGATCGGGACTCGACGCGAGTTTCACGGCCTGATCCAGCTCCGTCTTGGCATCCTCAAACTTTCCGCGGTTCAGGTCGAGCAGGCCGAGTCCGCTATGAGACATCGCGAGTTCGTCATTCTTTTGCTTTTCGAAGGTGGCGTCGTCCATCGCGGCCGGCTTGACCATATTAGGGATCAACTCAATCGCATGGTGGCCGTATGTTTCGGCGTTCTTCAACTGCTGCGCGCCGTCCGGCGTGGTGGATTTGACGCGGCGGGGTATGGCCATCGCCAGAAGGGCAAGCACGTCCACGTTATCGGGGTTGAGCTCGAGCGCCTTGGCCCCGGTCGAGAACATCTTGTCCGTATTGCCGGTGACGTAATAGGAAGTCGTCAGCATTCCATACACTCCGCCCACGTAACGGCTCATGGGAAATTTAGCCACGAAATCCTCTCCGACCTGAATTCGCGCGGAGGGATCGCCGTTTTGAGCCGCCAGCACGTTTTTGTACGCGGCCTCTTCCGCCTTATTGATCTTCTCTTTCTTTTCTCCTTTGTCCTGCGCATACCCGGTCGAACTGCCCGCCCCAAGGGAAAGCACCATCGCAAGTCCCAGCACCGCCGCCGGCCACTTGAAAGGCTTTGCCGTCATGATATCCGTCTCCTCACAAAATAATTCTCGGAGGCCGATCGAACGCTCCGAGTGGATTACGTGTTGCTTTGCGCTCCCCGCCTGCAAACCCCGACGCGAAGCGCAGAAAAACCAGCTACGACTTGCCGTCCGCGGCTTTGTCGCGCGACGGCGTTTGGTAGCCCGCATCGACTCCTCGCTGCGCGGCCGCTCGCGCTGAATCCGGCGCTCCCGCCACGGCTAGGGCCGCGCGATACTCCTCCACCGCCAAGTCCCGCTTCCCCTCTACATCGTACATTCTTCCAAGATAGATATGCGACCAAGAAAGATTCGAGGGATCGGGTTGAGCACCCGTTTCGGTGCCGGGATTTCCGGCCGCCGCGATCACCTTGGAGAAAAGCTCGCGCGCCCGGTCCGGCTTTCCCAAAAGCGCGGAAGCCACGGCCAAGCCATAGATCGCGCGAGGATCGTTCGGGTGCACGGCCAGGGCGCGCTCGAAGGACTCCGCCGCCGCGGCGCCGTTCCGCGCCGAGATTTGCCGCTGGCCTTCGGCGAGGTTTTCGTCCACGGGCCCGGTCGAGCCATCCGACTTGGGCACGGCCGGGCCGTTCTCCGCCGACGTCCCTCCCGCCGGAGCCGCTTCCGTAAACTTCACGCCGCGCAACCGCCGCTGTTCGGCGGCGACATCGATTCCCTTGATCAGGTCCGGCAGATAGTATCCCATCGCCGGTTCGGATTTTTCGAACCCCGAAAGACCCGCATAAATAGGGCGGACGAGGACGTACCCGCTGCCCTCCGCCTCGTCAATGGCCGCGGTCAATTCCGCCGGAGATAGGTGGCGCAATCGAAGCTCCACCGCGCGCACCAAGCATTCGTCAAAGAAAGCGGGGTAATCGTCCCGCAAGTCCACCGGCAAACGAGGAGCGTGCGCCGCGACTTCAAGCAGGGGCGAGTCCTTGGACGCTTCGGTACGATAGCGGATCGCGATCGGATCGAGGAGAAAGTGGAGAAATGCGTGGCGAATTTCGTCGATCGGGGGATCGGCGCTCGGCCGGACCACGATCGCGTAGTGATCGCCAAAATTCCGGAAAATCGTCTTTCCCCCCGCGAGTGGTTCGACGTAGACAGAAAACGTCCGGGGACTGCTCGGACGGATAATCTCGCGAAGGTAGTTCGCAGCCGTAAAAAAGAGGGTCGAGCTCGGTGCGCGAAGGCTCTCGACACCACGCTCGTAGTCCGGTTGATAGAATTTCCAAAGTTCGCCGATCTTTGCCTCGCGGTAGAAGTCGGCCAAGATTGCGTTGAACCCATCCAAGGCAAGAGCTTCCGGCGGCAAATCGTCACGCCGCAACTCAAATTCAAAATTGGGCGGTGGATTCACGACAAGCGCGAACGAGACAAAGCGGGAGAATGTGACGCCGGAATCCCCCAGGGCATGCTCGGAATAATATTTGCGAAGCGCGGTGACAGCCGGCCCTTGCAGCGCAAGCAAGCGCTTGCGAAGCTGGATTCGCCCGGGAGTATCGCTCGCCATGTTCGCGCCGGATTCGAATCCAGCCGCATCGAGCGCGCACAAGACCGCAAAAAGCTGAGGGTACGATTCGACGGAAACGGCGCGGCGCGATTCTTCCGACGAGGACTGGGTGGAATCACGGCTCTGCGGCGGTTCCGCGAGCGCCGGCGAGGCCACGACGAGGAGCGCTATAGCGGCCGCCCAGGTAATCCGGGCGCTGCGGTTTCTGTTCAACGGGAAGCGCAATCGATTATCCAGCCCGCTTTCGAATTTACAAGGCTCTGCTGACCCCAGTCAAGAAACTCTCTATTCGTTGGACGGGTGCTTCGACAGCGGGGTTGTCCTGCCAGTATTGTAATGGCGAACGGTGGGAGGAAAACAGAAAATCCTCGGGACCTAATTCAGCCGGAAATCAACGCTTACGGTCGTTTGCGACGGAGCAGGTTTTCCGTCCACTAAGGCCGGAGAGTATTTCCATTGCTTCACTGCGTCCGAAGCCGCCTGCCGGAGGAAGACCGGACCACTGATCGCCTTCGCGCCGACGACGTTTCCGTTCGCATCGATGTCCGCGGAAATCACAACGCTTCCTTGAATATTCGATGCCTTCGCGGCCGCTGGATAGACGGGACGCGTCGAAGAAATCAGTTTTGCGTCGCGTATCGTTTTGACCACAGGGGCGGGGCCTGGCGCCGAAGGCGGTGGCGCGGGCTGGTTCGGTGTACGAGCGACAGCGGACAGAAATCCCGCAGCGGGTGCTTCCCCGGTGGTTTCCGGCGGAGCGATTTCCGCGGGGACCACCGTTCCGGCGTTTGTGCTCGCGAGAGTTTGGTTCGGGGCACTTGGTGAATTGATCCTCAGATTGGGAATCACCGGCCGGCGTGAGGACGAGAGGTCCGGCGGTTTGCCGGCGCTTGTGTTTTTCTCTTGCCGCCGTACCTTCGGCGGTTCGGTGTCCCCGGAACTCGTGATGGTGGCGGGAACCGGGGCAACCGCGGCCACAGGCTCGGCCTGCTCGGGGGCAACCGGCTGAGTCTGTGTCGTGTCCTGCGATGACGCGCTTTGCGGCGCCTCAACAGGCTCGGGCACAGCCGCTGCCGGTGCTGGCTCTGGCGCGGACGGCTGATCGATGACAGCTACCTTCGCGGCTGGAGCGACAGTTTTCCGTCCATGCATCAGGTACAGTCCAAAGCTCAGCGCTCCCAGCGCCAGCGCGGCACCTGCGAGGACAACCGGCATCCTTCCACTCAGCGGACTCGACGAAGAGTCCGAGGGAGCGGAGGCCAGCATACCTTTGCTTAAGAAATCGCCTGCCGAGGCCGGATTCCGGAGAGTTGCAGGGGACGAGTCTCGGACCGCAGAAATTGCAGGCGTAATCGGTTCAGCGAGCGTGTAGGTGAAATCGTCCTTGATTGCCGGCTCGAGGAAGGGTTTCGCCGGCTCGATTTTCTTTTCGCGCGTTTGAACTGCGGGAGACATGCTCACGAGTCCCGCGATGTCTTCGAATGTTGGACCACCTCCCGACGGCGCAGTCGCAGGCCGCTCGAGAGTTGTCGCCTCGGAAACCTCGGCACGAGCCCCATCCCGTGACTGCTGCGGAGCGGCGGAGAGAGCGGATGGCGCTGGAGCAGAGGGCGGTTCCGAATCCTGGTGAATGCGCCAAAAATCGTTCACCGGCTCGATAAATTCAACTTCGACATATCCCTTCACATTTGGCGAGTTGCGTCCACCCACCACGCGGCATACGACGTCCCGTCCGTTCGAATCCGAGAGGATTACCGTCAGACCCGGAGGCAAATTGCTCGTGCTGCGGAGGACGGCTCCATTGTCGAAAACGATGACCGTCCTGCCCTCTTCCCGAATCGGCTGGATCGAGTTGCCGGCTTCAGCGGGCAGACTCCGGATAGTGATGCCAGCTTCAAGGCAAACGGGGTTGGAACGAGGCGACTGGTTGGCCTTATTCTCAGAATCCTGCGAAGGTGTCCCCGGCTTGCCCAAATTGGCCGATGCGGCTGAATCTTTGACCGTCAGCGTCATGGCATTCCGTTCGTGAGTGTTCTCACGTGCGAGACTCGGCGTGCGTCGTCAGAATGCTGCCATTTTCGGCCAGGGGATGGACCCGTGGCTATAGTACGCGGGTACTACCTAGGAACGGATTGGTAAGTTGAAAATGCGGTAGATACAGACCGACCTTTACCAATTCCGGGATACGCAGTCCTGATAAAGAATTGGCGAACTATCCCCGAATGGAGATATCGCTAAAACTGAGAACCACGCGGCCGCCGGCCGTAAAACGTCCGAAACTCATCTGAGGACGGAAGCGCGAGAACAAAAGTACCAGATCCAGCTGGCGGCGAATCATTTCGTCATCAGGGCCGGAAAGAATTCGGTAGCTGACCGCCTCGCCCTGCGCGTTTACCGTGGCTTCCACGAGAAGCGCATGCGGCCCGGCATGACCAGACTCTTCAAGGCCGGTGATCTGGAATGGCGGCAGCGCCTCCAGGCGCGCCGGCTGGATCAAGTTGATCGGGGAATCGTTGGACACGGCCCGCAACGGCATGCCAAGACCGAGCAACTGGCACACCAGAACAAAAATGACAAAGGCAACGGTAAAACCTCCCGTCGCGGGGATAGCGAGAGGCTCGAGGATATTTTTCAGCCCCAATTCGGCGCGCGTGCGCGCGCGGCGCCCATAATGCAGCCAATTGTTGTCAGAGAGACGTTGTGCGGCCGCCACGCGAATACGGAGAGCCAAATCCGCCGGAGACGCCGGACGCTGGACTCGCGCCATCATCGAGGACAATGCGAGATAGGCCTGCAGTTCCTCCCGGCAAGTCTCGCAGCACTCCAGGTGATGCCCGATGCTGACGTGCTTCTCACGCCGCATGCCGACCGGCAACGCATCATCCAAATAGCCCGGTAATAGTTCCTTCACTCTTTCGCAGTTCACGAGACACCTCCCTCAGCGTCCCCAGTCTTGCCGGGATTCGCCCAGCCGGTTGTGTCGGACCGGCCAGATGGATCATCTTCTCGTTCTCGCGTTTCTTCCGCCGCGTAAAACAACGGCGAATGCAAAATCGCCCCTCTCGAATGCGGCGCTGGAGCCTGCGCTGGCAGGCTATGTGAGTTCGAAAGGAGAGGATCCAGAATGTCCCGCAACAATCGCCGCCCACGCAAAATGCGGGATTTCACGGTGCCCACCGTCACGCCCAGCACTTCCGCAACTTCTTCGTAGGACATTCCCTCGAGGTCTCGCAAGATCACCGCGCTCCGGAATACATCCGGCACCTTGAGCAACGCCTGTTGCACGGCGTGCTGGACTTCATGAGATGCCGCCTGATCGAATGGCGTGCTGCCTCCGTCTTCGATTTCAATGCATGCACGCCCATTTGCCGGCTTGCCGTCAATCGAATCCTGTTCCCGATGATGCCGCCACAGCCAGCGCCGATGGTTCAGCGCTTCGCGGATGGCGATCCGGTAGAGCCAGGTCTTCAGCGAACTGCCACGGCGAAAACCTCGAATGCCACGAAACGCTTTCAGAAAGACCTCCTGCGTAATGTCCGCGGCGTCGCAGGATTCAGGGACCATCCCGGTGACCAGGCCATAAACTGGCCCTGAATAGTGGGTCACCAACCAGTCGAAGGCTGCGCCGGAGCCGCCCTGCAACTCCGTCACGAGCTCGGCTTCGTCCCGGGACCAGGGGAGGACGCGGGCCAAGTCAGACACGTTTTGCCGCCTCTCTTGCCTGCATGCACCCAGCGTCTTCGCGGTAGATCCGCGCCAAACGCTATGTGTCCGTGCGCAGCAGACTTTGAAGCCGCTTACCCAGTTTCCCGACCGAAACCCGTCAGCCCCGCCAGGGGCTGCTGGTAAGCACTTCCATGTGAATTTAGACACCACGAAGGGGAAATGGTTCCCCCTTCATTTTCAATATTTTGCATCTATCGTACTGGGTTTGCAATGGTACCGCGGAATTAGGACCACGCTGCAACAAAAGAAGTTAGGGTAACGGCCGGCCGCGGGTGCGAAGCGATTTATCCGAAACACGGATGGGCGGGCAATTGTTCGCCATCGCCGCCTGAGACAATCGTCGGGGCGGAATATCGCTATTCACAGCGGTGCTGTTCGGGGATACGATGACTATCGTATTCGATATAATCCAACCGAAGCACTCGAATGACGGAGTCGTTATGGAAGGAAATCCAGTTCGTCAAATCGCACTGATCGGATTTGGAGAGGTCGGCGGAATCTTCGGCGTTGATTTTGGCGAGGCGGGCCTCGCCGTTTCCATGTTTGACATTCTACTGGACGTGGACGCGTCGCGCGCGGCGTTACTGGAGAAGGCACATCGCGCGAATGTCCGAGCTTGCGACACCCTCGCCGAAGCGGTTCGCGGCGCGGACCTTGTGATTTCAGCGGTAACGGCCTCGTCGGCCATGGAAGTTGCGCGCATCGCCGCGCTGCTTTTACGCAGTGGCCAGACCTATCTCGACATCAACTCCGTCTCGCCAGAAACCAAGCGGGAAATCGGGCGGGCGTTCGACGAGTCACCGGCGATCTTCGTCGAAGCAGCCGTGATGGCGCCTGTCTCACCGCAACGGCTCAAGGTGCCAATGCTGCTCGGCGGAACCCACGCGGCAAAAACCGCCGAGCGGCTGGTTGCCATCGGCATGAGCGTGAAGCCGATCAGCGACCGCATCGGCGTCGCGTCGGCGATTAAGATGTGCCGGAGCATTATTATCAAGGGCCTCGAAGCGATAACCGTCGAATCGATGATGACGGCGCGCCGGTACGGCGCCGAAAAACAAGTTCTGGCGTCGTTGGCCGCGACTTATCCGAACATGGGATGGGACGCCGCACTGCCGGATTATTTAATTAGCCGCGTCGCGGAGCATGGCAAACGCCGCGCGGCGGAAATGCGCGAAGCGGCCCAAGCCGTCGCGGACGCGGGACTCGAGCCGCTTACGGCGCTGGCGACGGCGCAGCGGCAGGATTGGCTCGTGCGGGAAATCGCCGAGCACTCGATTGCCGTTTTGAAAGGCGAGGAGTTTTCCTGGCAGGAACTTGCCGACGCTATCGCGAGGGCGGCTTTGGAGACGGAAGAACCGGCACGAAAACCGTAGTAGCAAAGATCATGCGTTCCTTCTTACATTGCAGAAAAGGAAATCATTCATGCCCACGGAACCGATTTTCGATCTTGCGCACCTCGGCCACATGGAATTGTTGACGCCGAAGCCCGCTGAGACCTTGAATTTTTTCGTCAACGTGATGGGCATGACGGAAACCGCGCGGAAGGGCGATTCCGTGTACCTGCGCGGATGGGATGACTACGAACACCACACGCTCAAGCTGACCGCGTCAAAGACTTCTGGTATGGGACACATGGCATTTCGCACGCGAAGCCCGCAAGCGCTCGAACGCCGCGTCGCCGCGCTGAAAGGCTCAGGATACGGCATCGGATGGACCGAAGGCGATCTCGGCCACGGCCCGGCCTTTCTCTTTCAGGATCCGGACGGCCACAAGGTCGAAATCTATTACGAAACCGAATGGTATAAGGCGCCGCTCGACCTGCGTCCTGCCCTCAAAAATCAGGCCATGCGATTTCCGGCGCGCGGCATCAACGTGCGTCGGCTCGATCACATTAACTGCCTCGCAGTCGATATCCAGGCGAACCGGATGTTTTTTCAGGAATATCTCGGCTGCCGCCTCACCGAGCAGATCGTACTGGACGACGGATCGGAAGCGGGCATGTGGCTAACGGTGTGCAACAAGACGTACGATTTCGCGTACACGCGCGACCATACGGGGACGCGAGGCCGCTTCCACCACGTCACTTATGCTGTTGATTCCCGCGAAGAGGTTCTGCGTGCCGCCGACATTTTCCTTGAAAACGGCGTCTACATCGAAACCGGCCCGCACAAGCACGCGGTTCAGCAAACGTTCTTTCTGTACGTTTATGAGCCGGGCGGTAACCGCGTCGAAGTCGCCAACGCCGGTGCACGCCTGATCCTTGCCCCCGATTGGAAGCCCATCGTCTGGACGGAACAAGAACGCAAGAAGGGGCAGGCCTGGGGGCTCAAAACGATCGAGTCGTTCCACACGTACGGAACGCCGCCGGTGGATGCGAAGCACTCCTAGGGATTCGGGACCCAAAGACTTTTGGCCGCGCGACTGTAAAAACCCACGCCGGGCACCAGCGTCACCAGAAAGAGCGCAAGTCCAGTGGAACACTTCTTCAATTGCCCCTATTGCGGAGAGACGATTTCGATGGTGCTCGATCTGTCCGTCCGCAGCCAAACCTATGTCGAGGATTGTGAAGTCTGCTGTTGCCCGATCGAGATCACATATCGCGGGAAGGACGCCGCCCTCGCCAGTTTTTCGGCAAAGGCTCTCGAATAGCAGCATCCGGCATAGGACGAAAAAGCGAGAACACAACGGGAGTTGGCCCTGGAGCGGGTTTCGTGGGACAAGCTTCAGCCTGCCTTACCGTATATTGTGCCGCCTGCGGCATTTCCAGCAACACAGAATGAGCCCACTGCACGGGAGCGGCGGCATGTTTTCCTTCGGCGCGAGAATTCAGGAACTAAACTTTCCATTCTTCAGGATCAGGTTGATGTCGTCGGGATTAATCAGGTCCGGCACGGTCCAGCCATCGAGATCGTATTCCGCCATGCACTGCTCGGCGAAGCCTTTGTACTTCTTCGATTGTCCCAGCATGTCCGCCACCACCAGCAAATCGAGGCGGATACTCTCGTGATTGCCGAAATAGTTTCGCTCGTAGAGTTCGTGCCGTCCGCCGAATTCGGAGCCGATCGCGTCCCACATCAGCTTCAGGAGCTTCACGCGATCAACGGCGGAATAGCCGTTCGATCCACGCACGAATTGGTCGAGATATTTGCGGATTTCCGGCGATTTGAAATCGACCGCATGCGAGGGCAGATAAATCAGCGCGCTCGCCAGAACGTTTTCGATGATTTCGCGAAGCTTGGGATACAGCGTGCTGGCGGCGACGCGATAGGCGAGGCCGTAGTCAAGATTGGGGAGAACGTAGCCCGGCGTCCAGGGCGTGGTCGCGCGCGCCATCGCGTCCGTCATGCCCCAGAATAAATTGCGCCAGGCCAGCACTTCTCCGACTTGCGCCTGCACGCCGCGAAATTCTTTGGAGCCGGTTGCTTCCACGGCCTTCAGCAAAAGGCCGGCGATGAAATCCAGCTTGACCGAGAGCCGCACGCAGCCGTGAAACATGAAGCGTGGCAGGAACCCGGAGCGCGGAAAGAAATTGTTGACCTTGTCGATGTCGCCATACGCAAACACGTTCTCCCACGGGACGAAGACTTTGTCGAACACAAGGATCGAGTCATTCTCGTCGACGCGCGAGGATAGCGGATAGTCGAAGGGGCTTCCCGTCGCCGTCGCGGCCATTTCGTACGATGGCCTGCAGAAGAGCTTCAGGCCGGGCGCGCTGGTCGGCACGATGCACACGAAGGCAAAATCTTTTGTCTTGATCGGCAGCGCGCCGTTATTGGCGATGAAATTGTAATGCGTCAGCGCGGACGTTGTGGCAACGACTTTTGCGCCGCTGACGAGGAGGCCGCCGTCGGTTTCTTTTTCGACGTGCATGTAGACATCGCGCACTTCGGCGAGTTCCTTGTTGCGGTCGACCGGGGGGTTCACGATCGCGTGGTTGACGAACGTGACTTCCTCCTGCACTTTCTTGTACCAGTAGCGCGCGTTTTTTTGGAACGGCTCGTAGAACTCGGAATTCGCGCCCAGCGTGGCGAGAAACGCGGCTTTGTAATCCGGGCTGCGGCCCATCCAGCCGTAGGTTACGCGCGCCCATTCGGCGATGGCATCGCGCGCGCCCACCATTTCGTCCGCGTTGCGCGAAGCCCGGAAAAACTTATGTGTATAGCCACCGCTGCCGGTATCGGTTTCGGTACAAAGGGTGCCGCGGCGTTCGTCGTGCAGCGCGTCGTACAAGCGGGCCAGCATGCGCACGGTATTGCGGAAGGCGGGATGCGTCGTAGCGTCCTTGACGCGGTCTCCGTAAATCCAGATCTCGCGGCCATCGCGCAAACTTTCGATATATTCCTGGGAGGTGAAGGGTTTCGTGCGTGCCGCGGCGCCTGTTTTACCGGCTTGCGCGTTTTGGTTGGTTAGCATGGACGCGCTCCTCGGCTTCGGGCGCTCAGCCTTTATATTTTATGCGAGAGGGGCCCAATCGCGTTCGAAGCGGAATATTTCCTTCGCCGGAGGCAAGGGCGCTTGCGTCTCGATCCAGCGCACGGGCTCGGTGCCCACATTTTCAAAGCTGTGGATGCAGCCTACGCTGGTCCAGATCACGTCGCCCGGCCCCAGATCGTGTTGCTTTCCATCAGCGATGGCGCGCACCCGGCCGCTGACAATGAAATACGATTCCTCGAAAGTATGGTCGTGCGGGTCGATTTTCGCGCCGGGATTGTACTGAATGAGGAACAAAGACTGATGGATCGCTCCGAACGACCGGTCGACAAACATCTTGATTGCAACGCCGGTCGTCGGATTGAAACCTTCCATTTGCGCCGCGCCGCCTGGACGCGGCAACTGCGATTCGTCAAAATGGCCGATCAAATTGCCGGGCGCGCCGGCCGGCACCGGGCCGCCGGCCTTCGAAAAAAACGTGTCTTTGCCATAGTCGAGCGGGCGCGGCTGCGGCGCCTGCATCTCAAGCCAACTGGCGCGTTCGCCGCTCGTGTTATGCCACGAGTGCGGCACGCCCGTGGGGATCAATCCGAAATCTCCGGCGCGCAAGTCGTGACTTTCCTCGCCGATTTGCGCAACGACACTTCCCTTCAAGACATAGAAACTCTCTTCGAAGGAATGCCGGTGCTCCTGAACGGTTCCCTTCGGATCGACGAAGCAAATTCCCACTCCCATATGAACAGATCCCATCGCCCGGTCGACGTAGCCGGCACGGCGAAAGCCTGCGCTGTGCGCGGCATAGGCCGGAGGCGTGGCGGCGGCTCGTTCGTCGATGCTAGACACAAAATGCATGGGAACTTTGCCGGAAGCTTATCCTAGTCCGAAACAGATTCATAGAGGTTTACGGAAGTCGCATACGCAAGAGCGGAATTGGTGGAGCCGATGGGATTCGAACCCACGACCTCCTCGATGCCATCGAGGCGCGCTCCCAACTGCGCCACGGCCCCACCGGATACGGAAGCAGCGAAAAAACTGTAGCATCCCCGCTGGGCCGGGTCAAACGACAAACGCACGCAGTTCGTTTAGAATGTTTGGCCTATGCCAAAACTCACTTTTCTGGGTGCCGCGGGCACTGTGACCGGGTCGAAGTATCTGGTAGAAGCGGAAGGCAAGCGGCTGCTCGTGGACTGCGGCCTGTTTCAAGGACTGAAGGAGCTGCGGCTGCGGAATTGGAATCCGCTTCCGGAAAAGCCAGGGTCGTTCGACTGGTGTGTCCTCACGCACGCACATCTGGACCACACGGGCTATCTGCCGCGGCTTGTGCGCGACGGTTTTCAGGGCCCGATCTACGCCGACGCCGCGACCATCGAGTTGTGCAACCTGCTGCTTCCGGACTCCGCGCATTTGCAAGAAGAAGACGCCGAAAACGCGGGGCGCCACGGATACTCGAAACACGCGCAGCCGCTTCCGCTCTACACGCAAGGGGAAGTCGTTCCCGTGTTGAAAGCGATGCGGGAAATTCCACGCGCCGCTCTTTTCACAATTTCACCGCAGTTCACCGTGCGCCCGCACGACGCGGGACACATTCTTGGCTCGTCCAGCCTGGAACTGACGATCACAGAAAACCGGAAAAAGACGGTGGTGCTCTTTTCGGGCGATGTCGGCCGTTACGACCAGCCCATCCTGAATGACCCCGAGAAACCGCCCGCCTGCGATGTCCTGCTCTGCGAATCGACCTACGGGGACCGCGACCACCCGACAGATTTGCCGGAAGACGCGATGGGGGACCTTATTAATCGTGTCGCGAAGCGCGGCGGACAGATTGTGATCCCCGCCTTTGCCGTGGGCCGCACGCAAACCATTATGTACATTATCCGCAAGCTCGAGGACGCGAACCGCATCCCGCGTCTGCCCGTGTTCGTGGACAGCCCGATGGCCATCAGCGTCACTGAGTTGTATTTGCGCCACCACGAAGATCACGATCTCGCGTTCACGACGGAGGAGAAAAACGGAAATCCTCTCGACGCACATACCGTGCACTACATGCGCACCGTGGACGACTCCAAAAAGATCAACAACGTGCGGACGCCCGCGATTATCATTTCCGCGAGCGGCATGGCCACCGGCGGCCGCGTGTTGCACCACCTCGCGCGGCTCGCTCCGGACCGCAAAAACGCCATTCTGTTGGCCGGATTTCAAGCGGAGGGCACGCGCGGCCGTGCGCTCGAGGAAGGGGCGAAGTCGCTGCGCATTCACGGTGAGGATGTACCCGTTGCGGCGGAAGTCGTGAATCTGCGGCAGTTTTCGGCGCACGCCGGTAAGAGCGAGCTCATGCGCTGGCTGACTGGGCTTCCCGCGCCTCCGCGGCAAACATATCTCGTGCACGGAGAACCGCGCGCTTCCGCCGCGTTCAAAACGGCAATCGAATCGGCCTTCCATTGGCGCGTGGCACTGCCGCAATATTTGCAGACCGTGGACCTGGGCGCTTAGGTTCATCTGCGGATGTATTGATTTCGCGTTGGTGGGCTGCACGTGTCGCTTCACCGCGGCCCTCCACAACCGCCAATTGGAACTTCGTTCCGGAACCTGTCTCCCTTCGCCGGGCGCGGCGATGCGTGCTAAGATCAGGCTACGCCCCTGCGCCGGAGGACCATGCTTCCTCGCCGTTGCCCGTCTCTCCTGCTTCTACTGGCCCTCAGTGTGTTGCCCCTGAAAGCGCAAACGCGCGGCGGCGGGCGGGCCATCTTCAGCATTGACGGCTATGTCCGCGACGACACGAACCACCAACCGATGGACAACGTGCGGGTGGATCTGAAGCAATTGGGCGGTACACCCCTGAATACGACGTTTACGCGGGACAACGGCCAATTCGAGTTCGACGGACTTGGAAATGGCGAATATGTCGTCGAGGTCGTCTTGAAAGGCTACGAACCAGTCCGGCAAAGCGTCTCGATTGTCAATGCGTCCAGTCGAGGCGTCTCTCTGTTTCTCGCTAGGGCGGCCAAGGTGGTGAATCCGGGCGGGGGCACGACGATCTCGGCCCATCAGCTCAGCGTCCCACACAGGGCACACGATGAATTCGAAAAGGGCATGATTCTGGCCTATGGGAAATCCGATTATCATGGGGCGATCGACGAATTTCAGCGCGCCATCAAGGATTTTCCGACCTATTACGAAGCCTATGCGGAAGAGGGCGCGGCCTACTTTCACCTGGAAGAAACGGGGCCCGCCGAAGAGGCACTGCGGAAATCCATCGATCTCAGCTCCGGGCAGTACGCAGACCCTTTCTTCACTCTCGCCGCAATCCTGAACGACAACGATCATTCCCAGGACGCCGCGGATATGGCCCGCCGGGGAATCACGGCCGACACCTCATCCTGGCGCGGTCCGTTTGAATTGGCGCGCGCGCTGGCGGCGCAAAAGCAATTCGAAGACGCCGAAAAGAGCGCCCAGCGATCCCGGGACTTGATGCCGGATAATCCCCCCGTCTACCTGCTGCTGGCCAATATCCATCTTCAGCGGCGAGACTATTCTTCATTGCTGAGAGATCTCGACGATTATTTGCGGCTGGCCCCGTCCGGTTCCGACGCCGAGCGGGCGCGCAAGCTGCGCGAGAACGTCAAAGCCATCCTAAATCCCCCGCAGGGCGCATCCACCGTGAGTGGACCGGAAAACCCGCAAGCGGGTGCAAGCGAATCGCATCCAGCCCCGGCGAAAGAATCTCCCCCGCCCCTCGAACCAGACACTTCGGGGCTTCCTTCGTTGCCGCCGCCCAGTCCCGCGAATTGATGGTCGATCACGTCTGCAGCTGAGAGGACAAATCGTACGTAGACGCGGTAATTAGGAAAGATAATGTAACTTGCCGGCAGGATCATACGTCTAGCGAGCAAGACCACTCGGGGGGGTAGGAAGCGACCACCACCAGCAACCGACCGACAGCTTCCTACCCCTTAAATGCGGCGTGAAGTTCCTTCTGGCAGAAAACAATAGGCGGGAGAAACAAGGCAAAGAAAAAACCGCGCTTTTCAGCCGGACGCGCTGGCCTGAGTCTGGGGCACCTGCCGAGGCATGGCAGGAATTTCCGCCAGACGCAATCCAAGAACGAACATCGGCAAAGGCGCAACGCGTCCCCACCGATTCAGGTCCCATCCCGCGCGGATGAAATTGACTTCCGGAACCAAAGTCAGGTCGAGCACGGCCCGGGTTTCACCTCGATAGAACTGCTGCGGCAATTTCAAGATGGGATGGGTACCCCAGTTTTCTCCATCCGAGGAACCCCAGACGGACACGTCGGCTGACTCCTGCTCGATTTGGTTGGTGATCTGCAGGGCGCAAAAGAAGGTGCGCGTGGAACTCTCCCGAACATCGACGGTCTCGCCGTGACCGTTCTCCTGCACGAGCGTCGCTTGCGGAATGAGATCGAATTCCATAGCCATTCGGTTTTCTCTCACGGGCGCGGACCGTACCTGCAGCCCGCCTAAATTTGGTTTGCGCGGCGGATTCTAACACAGCGCCCGCATGCGGACCACGAAACGCGCGAGTTTTTACGCACGCTATTTGGCGCGAAGCTTGGCGAGCTTGCCGGCGCACGCGTCAAGCGTAGAATCCCTTTTGCAGAACGTGAATCGGACCTGCCGCGCGCCCATCGACGGCTCGTCGTAGAAGCTCGAACCGGGCACGACGGCGATCCCGATTTTTTCCACGAGATATTTCGAGAAAGAAAGATCGTCCGGAAAGTCGAAGCCGGAAATGTCCGTCATGATGTAGTAGGCGCCCGCGGGTTTGAAGCAGCGGAAGCCGGCCTCGGTCAAGATGGCCAGCATGCGGTCTCGTTTCAAGAGATACGTTTCCGCAAGCTTCTGATAGTAGCTCGGCGGCAATTCCAGCGCGATCGAGCCTGCCTGCTGGAGCGGCGCGGGAGCGCCGACGGTCAGAAAATCGTGCACCTTGCGAATCGGGATGGACGCTTCCGGCGGCGCAATGACCCAACCGACGCGCCAGCCGGTGACGCTGTAGGTCTTTGACATCCCGTTGATCGTGATGGTGCGGTCACGCATTCCGTCGAGCGTCGCCATGGAGACGTGCTTCGTGCCGTCAAAGATAATGTGCTCGTAGATTTCATCCGTGACGGCGAACGCGTTCCACCGCACGCAAAGGTCTCGAATGAATTCAAGCTCCTCGCGTGAAAATATTTTGCCCGTCGGATTGTTCGGCGTGTTGACGATGATCGCTTTCGTCTTCGGTCCGAAGGCCCGCGTCAGTTCGTCTCGGTCGAAACTCCAGTCCGGTGGCCGAAGCTGTACGAATCTCGGCGTCGCGCCGGAGAGAATTGCATCGGGTCCATAATTCTCGTAGTGCGGCTCGAAGATGACGACTTCGTCGCCGGGATTGATAATCCCCATCATCGCGGCCATCATGGCTTCGGTCGAGCCGCAGCACACGGTGATTTCGCGTTCGGGATCGACACGCACGCCCTGCGTGCGCTCGAATTTGCGCGCGATGGCGTCGCGCAATTCCTTCGCGCCCCAGGTGATTGCGTACTGATTCACGTCGTCGGAAATGGCTTGGCGGGCAGCCTCTTTGACTTCGGCCGATGCGGGGAAGTCGGGAAATCCCTGCGCCATATTGACCGCGTCGTACTGCAGCGCAAGACGTGTCATTTCCCGAATCACGGACTCCGTGAATCGCTCGGCTTTGGCGGATAACATTCGCTGCGCGGCAGCCGCGATCCGGCCCGCGCCCGCGGTGGATGCCTCGCTCGCGCTCAACGACTTTCTCCCGCGCTCGACGGGCGCGCCTCAGTCGACGCAGCCGGGCGCACCGCTCTGGCCTTCACCCAACTACTCGGCAACAGGCTCGTCTGCTGCTCCGCGGCCGGCAATGGGCCGTACACCTGACGGTAAACTTGGGCGTTGCGAATCACGATCTGTACGTACTCCCTCGTCTCAGTGAACGGAATGGATTCCACAAACTCAGCCGTCTCGAGATAATTCTGGCCCATCGTCCAATCCGTGACCCGGTCCTCACCGGCGTTGTAGGCAGCCAGAGCTGCCTCAGGAGTGCCAAAGGTCTGGATCAGATTGGCGAGATAGCGCGAACCAAGCTGTAAATTGTAACCCGGATCGGTCAGGCGGGTGCGCGCATATCGCACTTTTAATTGGCGCGCGACCTTCAGCGCGGTTTTTGGCATGACCTGCATGAGCCCGATCGCCCCGGCATGCGACATCGCCTTCGATTCAAACGCGGACTCCTGCCGGATTAGCCCGGCAACCAGCATCGGGTCCAATTGATTATGCGACGCCGCGCTGCGCAAATTCACCTCGTATGGAAGCGGAAACGCCGCGCGCCACGCGTCATTCGGAATTTCTGAAATGCGCCGTGCCTCGAGCTGAGGGAATGCCTGCCGCACGGCCAGCATCGCGACCCCATAGTGGCCCGCGGCGACGGCGGAGCCGGCCGCGTCAATCAAGAACTTTGGCGAATGGGTCGCCGCATAGGCGGCTCGATATTCCAGTTCCGCCGAGGAATCAAACGCAATATCGGTGAGCGCGCGCGCACGAGCCTGCCGTTCCTCCGCCGCGGACGCGCCCGGCGGGTCGAGCGGTGGCAGAGGCGGCGCCGGGGGAATCATGGAGACAAAATCGCCTGAGTTCACCGGCGAGGGACCGATTCCGCCCGGCGCCGGACGCAAACGCTCGCCGGCCTTTGCGCCAAAATAAGTCAGCGGAAATCGATTGGCGGCCGCCAGATAGAAGCTTCGGGCGCGCTCCGCGTCCCCCGAACGCTCATGAGATCGGCCGAGCCAATACAACGCATCCGGGACGTAACTCGACAGCGGGAATCGGCGGACATAGGCTTCGAGCATGCCTGTGGCTTCGGGCTTGCGGTCGAGATACGCGGTCCAAGCTACGCGCCACGCCGCGACCTGCGAGTTTTTTCCGTTCGGCGAAACATCGAGCGAGCGGCGATAGAATTCCACAGCGTGGGCGCGGTCGAGCGTCACCCAATAAAAGTTGCCAGCGCCGAACAGGGCGTCCTCGGTCCAAGGGCTTTGGGGATAGCGCTTGGCGAGGTTTTCCACGTCATCGAGCAGTTGCGCTTCAAGTCTCTCCGAGCGATGCTCTTGCGCGATCGTGTAGATGCGCTCGGCATCGACGTCTGGATCGGTGAGGGCAAGCTCGCTGAGCTGCTCAAACTTTCCTCCGAGTTGGACGTCGCACTGGACGATACGCAAATCGGCGTGCTCATGGTCCGCGCCCGACACCTTCGGGAGCAGACCGGTGTACTCCGTGCGCGCTTCGCGCCAGCGTTTGGCCAGATAAAAGGCCTCGGCCCGCGCGATTTGCGTTTGCACCGGAGTGCCGGGGAACGATTCGCCGAGCGCGGATTGCAGTGCCGGAATTTTTTGCCCAGCCTCCCTGGCCTCGTCGTTCAGGGGAAAGCGATAGTAGAGATCCAGATAGTCCGTGGCCGCGGCGACGGGCTTCTCGCCTTTCGCGGCCGCGACATTTTCGTGAGCCTGCGCGCGCAAGAGAAGCAGCGCCGGCTTCATACCGGTGCTCGGATACGCGTCGAGCGCCGCGAGGGCATCTTCGCCTTTGCCGAGGGCGAGCGCCGTCTCCGCGAGCGACGTCACCGCGAGCTCCGTCATCGCGCTGTCCGGATAATCGCGACGGAAACTTTGCAACTGTTCGAGCGCCTCTCCTTTTTGTCCGAGGGCGAGAGAAGTCTGCGCTTGCCAGTACAACACGTACTCGCGAAGCAATTTCTCTCCTACGGCCTTGCGCATCCAGCCGAGAGCCAAATCCGGCTTGTCGCGCGTGAGGTCGTAGTAGCCGAGGGCGAGCGCGGCGCGCGGGCCGATTTCATTTTTTGCATTTCGCGTGGCCAGGGCGGACAGGGCCGCGTACGTCGTGGCGTTCGGATGGTCGCGGAGAGCGCGGGAAAGTTGCTCAAGCTGTCTTTCGAGCAAATCCGTAGCTGGGACAGGGGCGGCCGCCGGCTTGCCCGCCGCAGCAGACTTCGCGGAAGATTTTGTTGCGTGTTTTTTCGCGGGCGTGGCCGGCGTTTGAGCGCGCGCCAGGGGCGCGGCAAACAGACACAGCATCACAGCGACAAAGCCGATGACGTAACGGAGGTGGAGGTTTTTCCCGGCGGCGTTCGCACTACCGGCGCAGGACGGGAGAGGGGTAAGGATATTCGCCGAGCGTTTCCGGATCTCCGCCGGCCAAAATCTCCACCATCCAGTCATAGAAATAATCCACCGGATGCGATTGGATGGATTGGAACCGGCGATCATATTCTTTGTGAGCCTTCTCAATGTCATCACGCAATCTGATGCACAAATCCCTGTTTTCGCGCCCGAGGCGAACATCTTCGGGGCGCAACATCTTGATGTCCTGCATCGAAACCTTGGCGACGCGAAAGGCGCGTCTGTGCAATTCTTGCTCTTCCAGTGGCAGCGAGTCGAGACTAAAAATTGGCTCCGCTTCCGCGCCCTCACGTTCGAGGTACGTCTCGATGCCGAGGGCCGATTCGACCTCCCGAGCCGACTCCTGCAAAGACACGGGCGCGGGATCGGTCATGAATACCGGTTCCAAAACCGGAGCCGGATCGGGAGCCGCAGGCGCCTCCGCGAAGGCAGGCACCTCAAGAGGAGGAAAAATCTGCGATACCGTTGGCGGCTCAACTGGCGCTGGCGCCGTCCAGGAATTCTCCTGTGTGTGATGCGAAGGCGTGGATGCAGGCTGCTCAATGGAAGCCGCCGGCACCGCGCTTGTGGGAGGAACATGGAGACCTTCGGATTCGAAGGGCGATCGCATGGCAGGCTGCAACGCGCCCGTTACGAATCGCGAAAGCACTTCGAGAGCGGCGGAAATCGAAGCCGCGGAAGTCTGGGCGCGCAACATCGGCGGCAGCGCGTTGCTGGGACGGCTGCTCGCGCACGCGGCCACCAGATCGCTGACCGCCTGGTGCAATTCGTCCGCAGTGCGCTGGATTTTCTCGAGGTTGTCACGCAGCGTGCGCGATACAGCTTGCTCGACTGCGTTCGATTCTGCCGCCATACCCAGGCGCCTCCAGACAGGTGCGGGCCGTGCTCGCAGCCCGCCAGAACTGAAGCTAGCCCCAAATCCGATTATCGGAATCGCCGGTAAGTGTTGTCAACTCAGCATTGGACGCGGGTTTCGGCCCGCGCAAGTGGCAAGCGCGGGAGGCGCGAGGAGCCGAAGGCTGAAAGTTAGAGGTTCGAGGCTCAAAGTCGAGAGTTAGCAGCTGAGAGTTCCACTGAAGAATTGAGACGCCTAAGAAGCGACGTGTCCAGGCGTCCATCGCCTTTGTCCGTTCCGCCCTACTCTCGGCTCGGAGCCGGTACCCTTCGACTCTCTCGTCCCAGGGATGTTAAAATACGGAGTATGGGGGCGACACGGTTTCGACGGAAGCTGTCGCGACTCGAAGGCATGCCGGGCGCCACCTGCCCGCAATCGGGTGGAAAACTAGAACTGCCAACTCACAGTTGGCTTTGGCCGCCTAGTTTAACTAGGTAGCTACGTCTCCCCGGGCTTCGCCTGCGGGCCCGGAAAGAGGCGTCACACAGTAGGCTGGCCGTCAAGTCTCGGTCCGGGGCAAGGCGGCGAGAACCAATCGGACTAGCCGGTTGCGTTTCTTGCTCATTCTGAGCGCGGCTGGCGAACCAAACGGAATTGAGCTAAGCATGTAGGCTTCGAGCCGTAGCGCTTTTCGGACGGGGGTTCAACTCCCCCCGCCTCCACCAAATATCTCCCTCCTAATCATGCGATTAGGGACACAAAATTCCTACGTACCCATTACGTACCTGACCCCCATGTAAGTACATGAAAGCAGAGTGCTTGTGCGTGCGAGGAATTACCTAATTGGGCGTTTTCAGCGTCTCTACCGTTTGTTTTTCGCCGGATTTTTGTCGTTCCACACGCTATCCCCAGCACTGACTTGCAAGGTTATGCCGGTGTGCTTTAATTAAGGCATGAGCATCGAAGACGCAATTGTTACTGCGATACATGGTGGATGGAAGCTCGCCGACGACCGTTGGGATGGGGAGAAAATTCACAAGATTGAGGTGCGAATGGGGCAATGGGTGAAGCCCCTCAAGTCACTATTCGGAAATAAAGAAGGGTGGTTCTGGAAAGATGTTGCGATCATTTCGTTTAAGGAAGAAGAATTGTGGATTGATCTCGGTGATTCCTTCCTTGAGTCTGCGTTCTGGCGGTCGCTCGGAAAAGAATTGGGGTGGTTGAATAATCCAGAGCCAACTCTTCCTGGCGGGTGGAAATGGTATTGGCACCGCTTCATCGATCATTTGGCGGAGGGAAAAACTGCGCAGAATTTCTTTAGTTCACTGACTTAAGTTCCAAAAGCTCTTTTTTCAAAACTTCCCATTCATTCTTCAAAATGTCTTGGCATAGTTCAAGGAGCTTGGACGAATTGTACTGCTGGTCTCCTGATTTCATTGCAACGACATATTCCTTCAAGAGCTTGGTCAATTCAGGATAACGCTCGTCCTTCTTGTTCATCAGCAGTTGAATCTTTGCCGTTGCTTCAATAACGTCACTCTCCGCAGGAGCCCCTAATCCCTGTCTCATCAACTTTGCCATCGCATCGCGTAGGTTGTTAATCCACGCCTGTCGAAACTCCGCTACTTTAGCTTTAGCGTTCAGTTTCGTTTGGTGCTCCATCGCGTCCCGCGCTGATCGAGCTGCGCGATCACTCGCTAGCGAGGTGAGTTTACTGCCCCATATCAATCCGATAGCCGAAATCGCACCTACGATAACTGCAAACACTATTTCAGCATTAGTCATCGGTCCTCCTTTCCCTGGTGATAGCAGTGGTGCAGCAACCTTCATATCGAACAGCATCACGAGAAGACCCATTGCGGCGATGAGCATCAAGATTGAAGAGATCCACAAGAAGATGTAAAGAACGCGATACTCAGGGGCGGTGTCGAGACCTAATTTGTCCCGAATATCAAAGAGCTCCTGCCGCACGACATGCGTTTGCGAAGCACCGTAGATGAACAAGATTGCGAAACCGATACTCATGAGGATTGGAAACCAAAGCGAGTACTTCATTAGCGGGATGTCTGGTTTCGAGAAATAGTAGGAAACGATTGCGCCAGTCGCGGCATAGTAGAACACATTGAATTTGAGAAGCAGTTTCAAATAGGTTTTGTACAGATCGACTTGAAGGTGATACTGCCGCCAAAGAAGTTCTGGCGTGGGCACCGGGTTGGGAGCGGTCGCCATTACGGACATGGTGGCGCGGATTGTACGATTAACGAATGAGCTAATCTACTTGAAAAATCTCACGTACCTATTACGTACCTGAAAACGCCCAATTGACCGTTTTGGGCGTTTTGAGCGTCTTTACTTTTCTGTAAGTTATGTGTTTTCAATACGCCAGAGCCTTCCGACTCCCCCCGCCTCCATATCACATCTAACCATCTGCAAATGCAGCGGCTTAGAAGCACACGCCTGCCTTCTTGTGTTCCAGCTGCGTTCCAGTTTGCTACCGAGGGAGGCCGAGGGAACTCCCCCCGCCTCCAGAACGTGAATTCACACGCTATCCCCAAACTGATTTGACGGGTTATGGCAATCCACTAAAATAAAAGCATACCCTTTCAGATTCTGGCGTTTTGCACGTTTTCCGCGGTTGTTCTTCGTCTATACAAAACAAGGTCAAAAAATTATGAACTAGGAGGTGGAACGCCCTAACCACGAAAAAATAATTTTGGACCTGTGTGGAGGGACGGGTTCATGGAGCAAGCCCTACAAAGAGGCGGGATATGATGTCCGAGTAATCACACTTCCTGCTTGGGACGTAAAGTTCTACGACCCGCCACAGAATGTGTATGGGATATTGGCAGCGCCTCCGTGCACGCATTTTACAAACAGTGGAGCGCAATACTGGAAGGAGAAGGACGTGGATGGGAGGACGCTTGCAGACACGCAAGTGATCACGCACTGCCTTCGAATAATTGCGACGGCGAGACCAATTTTTTGGGCAATGGAAAATCCGACTGGGCGATTTGTTCGATGGATGGGGAAACCGGACCTAGTGTTCAATCCTTGCGACTACGGTGATCCGTACACAAAACGTACTTGCCTTTGGGGCATATTCAACACACCGCAAAGGCATCCGGTCGAGCCAGAATACGTGGTCGCGTCAAATGGTGATAGGTACAGCCGGAATCATTGGTATACGGGTGGGGGCACAGCACGGTCGAAAGAACTTCGCAGCATTACTCCGGCGGGTTTCGCGAACGCTTTTTTTGAAGCAAACCAATAACGCTCAATCGTCTTTGTTCGATATGTAACTGCAGTATCCGCAAAGCGGTGAGGAGTCCAATTCTTCTACAGGAATTGCATTCCCGCACATAGCGCACTTGCCCTCCGGCTCCGCTCCACAAACAGCGCATCGCCATTCCTCTGTTAAGAACGCGTCCTCTCCGCACTCGGGACAAGAGACTACGGGGGGGATCACCACCATCCGTCATCGCGATGTATGCCTCGCCGCTAAGCGCAGATTTGAGGGCTCTTGGCACATAGCCTTCAGGGGACTGTTCTTCGCCACAAGAAGTGCATTGAAGCATAATCTCCCCGTAAGAGTTCTTTGCGGGTTTCAGCAAGTCGCCACTGCATGATGGGCAAGTTAGGTCGAGAACACCTTCTCGTATGGCAGGAAATTCCCAGTTAGCCGCCTTCAAAAGCTTTTCGGATTCTTCCTTTTCCTTTGCATAGACCTCCGCGACCTTCAACATGGCCTGCCACGTTTCCTCTCCGAGTAGTGCGAGGGGATCATCGTTGAGTTCCGTTGTGATGAAGTCGCGGACAAGAATGAACGAATCGGAAATCAACCCTTCGAGACCTTTCTGGTCAAGGCGAGGATAAAGATGCTCAACTTCATTCCGCACTTGATTGATTCGCTCGAATCGCTTCCAGTCGGTTCTTATTCCTAGTGATTCAAAACGCTCTTTGATTTGTTGGGTATCGGCGGTTTTTTTTCCTTCTCCCACAAACACGACATTCCCGCTTGAGTCCCGGGCCGGGATAATCCGCGCCATCATCAGCGCGTCGTTGCTGCCAGCTGGGGACTTTCTTCTCAGAGCCTCCTTATAAAGCAGCAAAATTCCGGCGTGAATATTGCGTACAGCAGAAAGCAATCTTGGACGGGTTGCCGATTGATAGTCTTCCACTCCGACTTGAACTGACTCAATCGCGTTGTCGATCAGGTTCATCTAGTGAGGAATTATACGATGGTTGGAGCTTCAACCTCCACGTACATGCCCCGTCTCCACATTCGACCAATTTCCGTGTTCCAGATACGTTCCAGTTTCAGCCCATTTGGCAGTTTTCAGCGTTTTGAGCGTGTTGAAAATGCAATAAGTTATTTGTTTTCAGCACGAACCGTTATTCCAACTCCCCCCGCCTCCACCAGCCGTCGCGCGCAAGGCGCGCTATGGCTGGTGCCCGCCGTAGCTTCCTCATGACATTTGACTCGTACCGGCTTTGCCCGGTCGATGTTAGGATTTTCGCGCGAATTCAAGCAAGCGAAGGCGGGCTCTACGCCCGTTGACTCAGACTTGCACAGGAGCAGGCGGACACGGCCCGACGTGACCCGGGGAGGAGCGAGGCGGACAAGTCCGCCGAAGCTCCGAAGAAGCGAAGGCGGAATGTTCTACGTCTACATCCTCCGAAGTAAAACTCGTCCTGACCAAACCTACGTGGGATCGACGAGCGATCTGCGGAGGCGCCTCGCCGAGCACAACGCAGGCAAATCGATTCACACAAACAAGTTCAAGCCGTGGGAGTTGACTGCGTACGTCGCGCTTCCAGACAGAATTCTCGCGGAAACATTCGAGCGTTATCTCAAGAGCGGTTCGGGCCGCGCCTTCGCGAAAAGGCACCTTCGAAGTCGAGATGCGCGGTACGGACAATAGGTTCTAGCGCCTGGAAGTGTGTCAGGCCCGTCACTGGAGTCGCCAGGCCGGCGGGCCAGGGCTACGCGGCGCTTTGTGTTACGGGCCTGCGGAGGCGCACAAAGAACGATAAGGAAATGATGCTTGCGGCGCTGCAGGCGACCGCGTACGCGAGCACCGCGCGGGAAAGAGTGCCGAACGCATACGCCAAACCGAGGATGATCAGGGGACTGACGAACTGCCCAAAAAACATCGCCGCCTGCCAGGCGCCCGTTCCGCGGCCTCGAACCTTGGGCGCCAGAGTCGAAAGAGCCCACGTGATCAGCGCCGGCAACACGATCCCCGATCCAAGTCCGTTGATCGTAGCGCCGAAAATCGTCATCGAGTAGCCATGCGAGAGCGCCAGAACGAAAAAGCCCGTCCCGGAAAAAGCAAAACTGAGGGCAAGCTTAGCCGCCATCGGCGCGCGCAGAACGCGAAAGATAATCGCGCCCACCGGCACTGCGAGCGCCGAGATGCCTGCCCCCATGCCAATGAGCCGCGGAGAACTGTAGCCCCGCTCCGTCAGCAGAAAACTGAGCTGTACGAGGACGACGTAAAAGGCCGTGCTTGCAAACACCGTAATTAGGCAGATCCAGATCAGCTTATTCCAGCGAAAGTTCCGGTCTTCCTCCCGATCCGGAGATTCCAGATCCACATCGCCCGCCGCCGTTTTGCGAGGTTCCCAGGTAAAACGAATGACAAGCGGCACGAGTAGGAAGCCAAAACCGTAAACGGCAAACGGATGTCGCCAGCCGCTCTCACCCAAGGCGCCTCCGATCGTCACCATCAGAATAGCGATGAAGGTTGCCGTGCCGGTCTCGTAAGCCAGCCATTTCTCCCGCTCATCGCCCTGGAAATAGTCTCCAATCAGGGCGTTCGAGCACGTCATGATGACGGCTTCCATGATTCCGACTCCGGCACGTGACGCCACAATTGATCCCAGCGAATTGAGCCAGAGAGGCGCGACGCCGCAGACACCATAAAGGGAGACACCCGCAAGCAAAACTCTGCGGTGGCCGATTTTGTCGGCCAGGACTCCCGAAGGCGCCGCAAGGAGAGCCACAAAAAGAGCCGGAAGCGTGGCGACGAAAGAAACCATCACCGCAACGTGCGGCGCGTCGCGAAAGTGCTCGCCAATGCTGGGCAGGACAGGACCGATCAGCGAAGTTGCGATGACGGAAAGCCACGTCGTGGAGACAAGCGTCCAGCCTTGGACTGCGTTTGCCCTACGCATCGGCGATTGGTCCACGAGACTCTCCCACGTGCCTCTGTTGCCAGCCCATTGCGGGCATGCGGAATTTCACCACAGGCGCTCCGCCTGCCCTTTATCTATAGCCGAAAATTTGCGTACGCTTCCGACGTTCCCGGATGAAAGCGAAATCGCTTCTTTTGGCGAACAAGATAGGCGCTTCCGTCCGTTCCCGGCAAATCGTTTGTTTCGGTAACAGCCATTCGCGGTGCCGATCTGGCCCGCCTATCCAGCAGGCGTCTTTTCCCAGGGATTTACATTCAATGCGTGTTGAGGATGACGCCGGTACGAACAAATTCTTCTGTCTGGATCATACTTAACGCGAAGTTCCTCCAGCTTTTGGAAGCTCTCCGTGGCCATGAATTTGGCAGGGCGCATGGGCAAATCGGAATCCCCCAGGTACAAGCCGTCGCTGAAAGCCTGCATGCGCGTCATCTGGTTGTGGAGCCACTCGCGGCAACGGGTGTCGTCTGCTGGATCGTTCCAAACTGTGTAGATCGCGAAATAGAGTTCGGATTGCAACGAAAGCGCCATGTCGGACAGCGGCAACAAAGGCGCCATCGAATACCAGAGGGCAAACGTGCGGGTACTCGGAAGCGTCTCGAAGCAGGGTTTCAACAACGGGATCACTTCCTCCACGGATCCGCTGAACCACAGATTATCCGCGGCGTAGCGATTGGTGCGGGGATTCTGCCGCTGCTGCTCGTCGTATTGCTCCTGGAACGACGTTGGAATGCAAATGTCCCGCACAAGCGCCCGCTCGGGAGCGGGACAGGCCTCGAGAGGAACGAGAGCGGCGCGGGCCTCTTCCGGCGTATCGACCATCGCGAGGGCGTGCACCACCAACGAGTGCTGAAATTGGGATTCGGGCCTGCCCGGGATGGTAACTTGCAGACCGATGCCAACCACTTCCACGCAGGGATCGAGGGACCGGTGCATTCCGTGGAGCCAAGACATGACTTCGTCGTAGGCCTGCATCGGATACACGAACGTGGTGCGCGTGAGGGCTTTCGGCCGGGGACGCGGCCGCAGATAAAATCGAACGACGATTGCAAAGAAACCCGGGCCGGAGCCCCTCGCCGCCCAAAACAGGTCCGCGTTTTGGTGTTCATCGGCGTGAAGGAGCCTTCCGTCCGCCGTGACCACGTCGATGGCCGCGATGCGCTCACAGGCCCAGCCCCAGCCGCGCGAATTCCATCCCATGCCGCCTTGCAGCAAGAATCCGCCGAGACCAACGTCGGGACAGTGGCCACCGGGAAAGAACTGCCCAAAGGGTTCAAGGTACGGATTGAGTTGGCCCCCGGTGATCGACGGGCTCACGGTCGCGACGCCACTCCGCGGGTCGTAGGACATCTCCCGCATGCGCCCCAAATCGATCAAGAGAGAGGCGTCGCGCACGCTCCATCCGTCCCAACTGTGGCCGCCGGAGCGAATCGAAATGGTCAGGTTGTTTTCGCGGGCGAGGTGCACGCCGGAGATCACGTCGCCGATCGATTCCGCAAAGAGCACGGCTGACGGAAAGCGCTGTGGCTTGCGCGCATTGAAGACGCGTCCGACCCGCGCTTCCTCGTATTGCGGCTCTTCGCGCCAGATCAGCGTGCCGCGAAATTTTTCTTTGGGCCCTGGAATGGTCTTCTCCTCTTTGCCTGCTCCGCTGGCGGCCTCTTTTCGGCCGAGGCGCTTGCTACCACGCCGTTGCTCCGCCGTCGACGGAGAAATCAGAGGCGGTCACCCAGCTTGCTTCATCCGATGCGAGATAGGTTGCGCACCAAGCGACGTCTTCCGGCTGGCCCACGCGCTTCAGCATCTTTTTCTCCAACACGTTATCGAGAAAGCCGGGCTGTTCGAGCACTGGCCGCGTTGCGCCTGTGACAATCATGCCCGGAGAGATCGTGTTCGCTCGAATGAGATGCGGGCCACCTTCCATGGCAAGCTGGCGCGTCATCGCCAGCACTCCGCCCTTCCCCGCGCAATGAGCCAAAGCGGGCGAGCCCTTGAGCGCCCCATAGGCGTTGGCCGAAGCGAAATTGATAATTGATCCGCCGCCCCGTTGGACGAGATACGGCCACGCCGCTTTGCAGGCGAGGAAAACCACATCCAGCTCGCCCGTCAGCGTCTTGCGCCAATCGCTATAACTGAGGTCCTCGATCCACGCGAACACAGCCGTCGCGGCGGCATTGAGCAGGATGTCGAGCCCTCCGCAGCGGTCAGCGACAAAATCAAAAAAAGATCGCACCGCTCCGGGATCGGTCAGGTCACAGGGCGCGTGAATCAAAAGTTCGAGACCCGCCGCGCGCGCTTCCACGGCGGTAGCCTCCGCAGCGGAGGCCGAGAGGTCGCAGCCGACGACCTTCGCTCCCTGGCGTGCAAACATCAGCGCGCAGCCCTTGCCGATCCCGCTGCCGATTCCAGTGACCACCGCGATCTTGCCCGCCAGACGCCGCTGGTGTGAAGCAGCCTCCGCGGATAAATGCTTCAGCTCCATCTGCACTCCTTCTGGGCCGGCCCTCTCGAACGCCCAGACCATGTTCTTCCTATTCGATGATCTCGATCAGATTCCCCGCATTGTCGCGTATGAACGCGGTCGATCCGAATTCAAAATCACGTACCCATACGACGTCCGCACCGCGCTCGGCAAGCGTAGCCACGAAAGCGTGCACATCCGGAACAGCGAATGCAAAATGGAGATTGCCCTGGGTCCGGAAATCCGTGTTCGGATCTGTTCGGTCGGGGTGTAAAGGCTTGCTTCCGGCGGACTCGAGGAGCTCCACGCGCAAATCGCCGCGCCGGAGCATAGCAACTTCGGTTTGCTCTCCCGGAATCTGGAATCTCTTTTCGACGGTGAACTCAAAGACGCGGCGATACCAGTCAATGGAGGCGTCTAAATTCGCCACGCTGACCGCGCCGTGGTGCAGCCTGATCGGAAATTCATTCATTGTGCGGCTCCCTGTGAGCTCAAAGGGACGAAGGTGTGATCGATCGCGCCGAATACACTGTGGCCTTCGCGATCGAATGCTTCGATGCGAATGCGGTCGCCAAAGTGCAACCAATCGGTCTTTGCCGAGCCGTGCTCGAGGGTTTCGAGTGCGCGACGCTCCGCGATACACGCGGTCCCGGCCGATGCATCTTCGTTTGAAACAGTACCGCCGCCAATGACTGTACCGGCCGAGAGGACGCGAGTTCGCGCCGCATGCGCAATCAGATCGTAGAAGGAAAAGCCCATCTCACTCGTGGAGAGATCACCCAAGGGTGTTCCGTTAATCGCTACCCGCATTCGAAGGTGCGCGCGTCCGTTCTGCCAGGCGTCGCTCAACTCGTCCGGAGTCACCGCAACGGGAGAAAAGACGCACGTTGGCTTGGACTGGATCATGCCGAAACCGAGGGTCATCTCTCCAAACAGCAAGCGGCGTAGACTCACATCGTCAAGCAGCACGAGCAACCGCACGTGGCGCGCTGCCTGTTCGCTCGTCAAGCCCATTGGTACGGCATCCGTGATAATTCCGATCTCCGCCTCAATATCGATGCCGTGTTCTTCGGTCGGCAACGGCATGGCTTCTTGCGCTCCGAGAAATGCGTCCGAAGCGCCCTGATACATCAGCGGGTGCTTGACTTCGAGCGAAGCCGTGGAAAGGTTGAACGCGCGCACCATTCGCTTTCCGTGGGATAAAAACACGGAGCCGTCGATCCATTGCGACGCTCGCGGCAAGGGGGCCGCGGCCTGCGCGGGATCGAAAGAGAAAGCGCCAGCAGCCGCCCCGGACTCTAATCTTTGCGCGCGCTCCTGCAACAGGGGCGCTGTCTCAGGCCAGCGCTCCAAGGCCGTCCGCAGACAGGGAGCGATGTCCGTCGCGGGGACTGCGCGGCTGAGGTCCCGCGAGACAACGATGAGTTTGCCGTCGAGGGTGCCGTCTTTCAACGATGCGAGCTTCATCGAGTCCGCTCCGTGCCATACCGTTCGTCTTCCAAAACTGTCTGCTGGCTTAAACGATGGCGCGGCGCACCATCGCGTCGACTGAGCCATCGTGATGAAACCCGAGCGCCTCGGACGCCAAAAACTTCGCCTCCGGCAGGCGGCCAAAACGCTCTTCGATATCCTGCTTTGGTGCGTACTTTACCAACTCCTGCGCCGGCACGCTGTAGACGAGGCCCAGTGCGTCGACGACCTCTTCCATCGCGGCGCGCAGCGGCGGCAGCGTCCAGACGCGCTCCCGACTGAGACCGGAACCGGGCAGGAGCGCCGCGTGAATCACATTATCGACGCAGCATTCGACCGACATCCACCAAGAATAGGCGCCCGGAGAAACGGGGCATGTGAACGGTTTCCCTTTGGAGACGTCGCGGATCAGATCGCTCAAAAACGCGGAGAGCGCTCCGCTCGGCTCCGGCGGCCGAGCGACGATTCCAGGAAAACGCAACGTGCGCGCATCGATCCAGCCCTTGCGGGTATAGTCCGCCATCAAGAGTTCGCCCATCAATTTGTGCGTGCCGTAACTCCAGGTCGGCTTGGCGGGCGTGTCATCGGTCACTTTGGCGGGCAGTTCGCCATAGACGCCAATGGAGCTGCTGTAGATGAGCACGGGCCGGTTCCCTTGCCCACGCGCAAGCTCAACGAGCCGCATCGTCCCGTCCAGATTGACCTGCTTGCCAAGATCGAAATTGCTTTCCGCGAGGCCGCCAGCGATGCAGGCGAGATGGAAGATGAAATCGAACGGCGCCTCGCCCACTCGTGCGAGCGTCGCAGCGTCAGTCACGCTGCCTTCCACGGTTCTCAGGCGGCGATCCGCGGGAAGCGGATCGAAGCGGATGTCCAGCAGGTCCAGCTCGTCAAAGCGCAGGGTGGACGGCAACCCAGGAGCAAGTAGCCGCTTGACGAGTTGCTTACCGATGAAGCCGTTCGCTCCCGTGACGAGGATTCTCATAGCGGCTCTCTCCGGCTCAGTGCAGGTCCCCTCGAGCCCGCAGGGTTTCCCTTATCTCATCGGAGTAGGAGCCGTGCAACAGAACAAAAGCGATGCGGCAGGGCTTGTCGCCGCGGTTGCTCCAGGCATGATTCGTGCCGCGCTGGACCACAATGTCACCCGGCTTCAGTCGCACCTCGGAGTCATCGAGAATCAGGGTCAGCTCGCCATCGATAAGGATGCCGAAATCGAGCGTTTCGGTGCGATGCATCAGGGGATGAGGCGCATCGAGACGGCTCGTCGCGGCTTCCGGCGATCCCGTTTCCCGAAAATGTTGCTCCATCTCCTCCACGGTGCTCGGAAGCTTAATGTCCTTCTCGGGCGCAATTTGCACGATGCGCACTACGCTTCCGTTTGGCGCCGGCCCCATGCGCCGCGAGCCAAGCGTCGGGTCGTCGCCGTTGTTCACCGGCGCTGGCGTCGCCTCGGTTTTCCAGATCTCAAAGAAATAGGTGCCCGGCACGGAAGGAAAAGAGATGACATGCGGCGGCTCCCCCTGCATCGCCACGATCGCTTTGCCCTTGGCATCGTGTCCGGTGACAATGCGGCGGATGGGCAACTTTTCCGTTGTTTTCTTCACAAGCTCTCTTCTCCCCAAGGAAGGCGGTTCGTGACTAAATGGGTTGAGCGGTGACGCGCTGCATCTCCTCGACCATGCTCTTCTCATCGACTTCCGTGCCCGGTTCGCCCATCTGATATTTTCCAATCAATTCGGAACTTTCGACGATGAACTTGCACCGCTCATAGCGCCGCTTCATGAAGCGCTCCAGTTGCCGCTCGACGCTGCCGACGGAAGTCAACTCTTCCGCCAACACGACTGCATCTTCGATCGCCATGCCCGCGCCTTGCCCAAGATGAGGCGTGGTGGCATGCGCTGCGTCGCCAATCAGGACGACTCGCCCGTCGTACCACGGCGGAGATACCAGCACAACTTCCATCGGCCGGTACACAACTTTCGCCGGATCGTTGATCTGCGATTTCAGCTCGCCGATCAGGCCACCGAACCCTTCCATGCGCTGCTTCATGAGCGTATGGAGCTGCGAGGGATCCATCCAGGGATTGCCCGGCTCCACGGAAGTGACGTACATGTACATCAGATCGTTTGAAAGGGGAACGAGGCCGGCGCTCGAATGGCGGCCGTTGAAGGCCGCGAGATGATCGATTTCCGGCCGCCGCGGGAAATTGTGGCGCCACACGGACTGGCCGGTGAAGCGCGGTTTCGGAGCGTCCGGAAACACCATCGTTCGAACCTTGGAGAACAGCCCATCGGCTCCCACGACCAAGTCATAGCGAGAGGAAGATCCGTCCGTAAAGCGGACATCGACAGGATCCGAATGCGGGTCAATACTTTCGACCGTCAGTCCAAGACGCACCTTCGCGCCCTTGCCGGTCGCCAGAGAGGTCAACACCTCATGCAAGGAAAGCCGCGATACGCCAAGCAGCGGAGGATACTGCTCACCGGCAAGCCGCTCTCCCGGCAACTTTGCGATGAGCTCACCGCTCGGCCGGTAAATGCCGACAAAATGAAAAGAAAAAGCTGCGGACAAATAGCGGTCCACAATGCCGAGCTGCGCCATAGCGCGCACGACGTTTGCCTGCTGAATGATGCCCACGCCATAAACGGTCCAAACTTTCTTGATCTCGACCACGTCCACCAGGATGTCTCGATCGCGAAGCGCGATCGCCAGACAGAGCCCTCCGATGCCACCGCCTACGATTAGGACTTTGTTGACGCTAGCCATGAATCATTGACCTCTGAGCGCGTGTTCGGCGTCCCTGATTCGAGTGTTCTTGAATTCAGATGACTGTATGCAGCGACCGTCCTGCTGTAAAGCGCTTTGTACCAATTGGTGGTATCCGTGAGGCGGATATGGAAGGGTTTTCGCCCCTTACGCGTGGACTGATTCTCGATCGCGGCGTTCTTGCCATTTCAAAAAATCGCGGATGGTAGTGATCGTTCCGCTTCCTTCACGTCAGCGGGACCGTCTCCTGGTGCTCCACCTGCGGGGCCGAGGCAAAGCAGTCTTGCACAAGCTCTCGCGACTGCGCGAAGCCCGCCGAACCTCGAAAGGTGACGGTATGGTGGCTGATCGTCTCCCATTCTACGATCAGGCGGTAGCGCAGGGGTTGTTCCAGAGAACGCCACAGAGTAAGGCCATGGCAACCCGCGGCCGCCAACAAAATCTTACGCGCGGCGCGAACGCCGGACTCGAAGCGCTCGGCCGAACCAGATTTCACTTCGATTTGGGCGACTTCAGTAATCATCGCGTGGCAACTTTCTGGCCTGCCGCCGCGGGCCGCGGGCTAACTCCGAGCGGTGCGTTGTGGCCCCCCAGTACGTCCGCCAGCCAGTCCGCGATGTAATCCACCGCGATGGGGGTATTGTCGGTGCCGCAATGCTCGGCCGCGCCTTCTTGTACCGTGTGGATCTTCAGTTCGCGCCGGGGGCTGTTAACGCACTCGTCGTAGGTCATCTGCGCGTACTTGACCGGAATCTGCCGGTCATTCTCGCCATGCGTGATCAAGATCGGGCAAGTGATGCGATCGAGGATGCCGCGCAGGTTAATCTGATCCGCGAAGGCCAGACCTTCTTCGATCGAATTGGCGCCCAGCGCCCACTTCAAATGCTCCCAAAAATGGGGGATCGGCCTTCCCGCCTTGCTATTTTCATAGCGCATGCGCTGCACCGCGCCCCAATCATAGTTGCCGCCCCAGCAAACACACGCGCGAATACGCGGCTCGAACGCCGCCGCGCGCGGAGCGTAGTAGCCGCCCATGGACATGGCCAGCATGCCGATGCGGTGGGCGTCCACCTCGGGCCGCGTCTCGAGATAATCGATGGCGGCAGCGGCCGGCTTTTCCGTCTTCGGCTCGACCGTCATGTTTTGCAGCCGAAGCGCCTCGCCCACACCCGGATGATCGACGATCAGCGTCGACATTCCGCGGCGGCTGAGCGCCTCCGGCATACCAGTCGTGAAGATAATCTCCTTCTGAATATCGAACCCGTCGAATTCCACGACGCAAGGAGCCGGATGGCCCGGAGTCGCGTTATCCGCGTTCATGAAAAGCGCGGAAAGATACGTACCGTTATAGGGAAACTCGACGCGTTCGCAGATGCCGGTACATTCCATGAAACGCCTGAAACTGGTCAGCACTTTTTGGTAGAGCGCCTCGCGTCCCTCGGCGCGGGGAGCGTACATACGCTCGGCGCTTGAGTAGTAAACCGACGCGCGGCGGAATTTCGCGCCGGCGCTCGTAAGCCGCCCCTGCGATGCCTCTACTTCGGCCGTCGCATTTACGCGATCCGCGACGGCGATCCAGGAGTCAATCAGGATCCGGACCTTTTCATCGTCGCCATACGCGGCGGCGTCGCGCGCCGGGCGGCAAGCCGTATCCACCTCGCCCATCGCGCCTCCGTTCCCGAGGACGATGTTTACGGCGGTGCTCCAGACATAATTTCCGGGAAAATATTCAAACATCCGGTCCGTCTCCAGCGGCGGGTTTCCAGCGCGAGCACTATACTACTACCCGCATTGGGGGGCATTGCCAAGTCCGCATTTCCGATGGCGGCTATTGTCCCCGCAAATTCCTTGGGCCCATCGGGGGCCGTGATACCTGCAATCTGAACAAAACATTTCTCGAATTCCACAAGGAAGGTTATGTTTGGAGCCACACCTTGGGATCGACGAGGAGCCTCTATGTCAAAAGTGCTGCTATCACATCTCGCCCACGTGGAACTCATCACGCCCCAGCTCAGTGAGTCCGCAAAATTCTTTGTGGATGTCATGGGTTTGACTGAGGTCAAGCGGACTGAGGAATCGGTCTACTTGCGCTGTTGGGGCGACTACTACCAATACAGCGTCGTCCTCACGCAGGGCAAGCAGCCGGCGCTCGGGCACGCGGCTTGGCGCACGGTGGGCGCCGAGGAACTGAGCGAGGCCGTAGGCCGTCTGGAGAGAGCCGGAGTTCGAGGCCAGTGGCTTGACAAATCCTACGGTCATGGCCGCAGCTATCGTTTTCAAGGACCGGGCGGTCATCCCGTCGAACTGCTGTGGGAGGTGGATCGTTTCCGTGCCTCCGGCGATCTCAAATCGAGCTATCCGGAACGCCCGCAAAAACTAACCAATCATGGCATCGCCCCGCGGCAACTGGATCATGTGACGGTCGCGACGCGCGACGTAGTAGCCGACGGCGAGTGGTATCGCAAGCACCTCGGCTTTCGCTTCATGGCTATCGCCTATATGCACGATGACGCGAGCCAGGCGGTCTTCAGCACGGTGACGACGAATGAGAAATCTCACGACCTCGGCCTTGGCGTCGACTTCTCCCCTATTCCCGGGCGCCTGCATCACCTCGCGTTCTGGGTCGACTCCGCCGAAGAGCATCTCCGCTGCGCCGATCTGCTTATGGAGGCGGGTACCGGTATCGAATATGGTCCGGGCCGCCATGGCATCGGTGAGCAATTCTATCTTTACTTCCGCGAACCGGGCAGCAAGCTGCGCATCGAACTGAATACCGGCGGCTACCGGAACTACGTTCCCGATTGGGAACCGGTCAAGTGGGGTGTGCAAGAAGGCGCGAGTACGATGTATCGCAATGTCGGGATGCCGGATTCCATGATGGAGGCGTTTCCCGCTGCGCCAGAGGCTGCCATTCCCGATATCGATCTGCAGCCGGAAATGACCAGCGTTACGAATCCATGGAAAAAGCACGGGTGAGAAATCCGGGCTAGCGGCTTTGAATTCTCCGTTTCCGAGTCGTTTTCTGTTTGCTGTCGACGCGACTCTGGAGAGCCTCATCGCGCGAACCGTAGTCGCGGGTCGGCGGGAAGTTTCGTTGTGCTTCGGGCGCGATCGGAGGTTCAGGAGTTTTTTCACCGGCGGAAAGACGCGGTTCCTTACCGGGATGCGCAGCATAAATTTCCGCGGCGGCTTCGCGCAGAATTCCGCGGAACCACTGGTGACCAGGATCCTGGTCTCGGTAGGAGTGCCAGGAAAGCTTTTCAATGAGCACGGGCATTTCGATCGGCGGTTCTAAAATGCGCAGTGGGAGCTGCCGGGCGTAATGGTCCGCCAACCGCCGATGCATGGTCGCGACGCGGGAAGTTCCAATCAGCAGCTGCGGCATCAAGTTGAAATCCATGGTAATGATTTCCACCCGCCGCATGTGCCCGCTCTGGCTCAGAAACCAATCGTCCAAACTCTGGCTTCGCTGTTTGCCGAAGCGCAGGCCGACATGGCCCAGGCTGAGGTATTGCTCCATCGAAATCGTGTCACCTACCAGCGGATTCTCAGCCCAAACCACACAGGCGTACCGGTCCTTGAAAAGCTCCTCGGAAGGGTGAGCCGGAGAAAGATAAATTTCAGGGATGATGAGAAAGTCCATATCCCCTCGTTCCAGCATTTCGGTGGGCGAATCGGTGAGCGTGATCAGCTCCAGTCCGACCGAAGGGGCGTCCCTCTGCATGCGCTGGATCGCACTCGGCAGCAAGATGGCCGCGACGTAGTCAGAGAGCATGAGGGTGAATCTGCGCGTAGAGGTAAGAGGGTTGAAGGCGGGCGTCTTGTCGATCACCGCCCGCGCCTGCATCAATAATTCCCTTACGGGCCTGACCAAGTCATCTCCGAGCGGGGTGAGCACCATGCGGTGGCCCACCTGAACCAGAATTTCGTCCTGAAAAAACTCCCGCAACCTGGCCAAGGCGCCGCTCGTGGCCGATTGGCTGAGGTGGATGCGTTGGCCCGTGCGCGTGATGTTTTTTTCTTCGAGCAGCACGTCCAGCACGACGAGCAGATTGAGATCAAGGCCTTTGAAGTCCATCGTGAACGCTGTCCATACCCGCCATTTGACTTAAGCGAGCAGCAATTGTATCTCGATGAGAGCACTGGCTCTCTCCGCTAGAGCCTCTCGTTCAGCGATCTTAAGCGAACCGAATCCGGACAATCAACTTTTTCAGATGGATGCGACGGCCCTCTACAAGCCGGTATCCACTTCGTCGAGCTGGCAATTTCCTTCCTCAGTTCTCCAAGCGCCGTCATCCGAATGGGGTAACATGAGACGCGTACGTGACAATTAGGAAAAGAACAATGAAGAATGCCGGAAGCTCAAATCCCTGGGATTACCTTCAGCCGATCGATGTGAAGCGCTTTGGCGAGGTCATTCTGAATCCCGAGGAGCAGACGCGGTGGTGCCGCGCGGTGCTGCTGGGCGGCTTGCCGTACATGTGGAATCGCGCCGAGGTCGTTCGCTGCTTGATTTACGAGAAGCTAGGGCTACGCGAAGGAGATAACGTCCTGCTGCTCGGAGAGGTCATTGAAGGCTGCGGCTTTGTGGAGGATGTGAGGCAACGCGTGGGGCCGAAAAGCGAAATTCGGGTCGTGGACATCACCGACCAAGCGCGCGACGCCTACGTCGCCGGAAAACGAGGTTCGGGCGGCCAACTCGCAACCTGGAGGTACAATTACACCGCCGATATTGCGGACGAATATTTCGATTGTGTCGCTGTTTTACAGGGAGTTCAGCACGCGGACAATTGGACCGAGGTCGGCAGAGAACTTCTCCGGGTGATGAAGCCTGGCCGCCGGATTGTGCTCGCGGAAATCACCTACAGCCCCGAAACCATCATGAAAATTCAGTCGGACATGCACATCGAATACCTGTACGAGAAAATTTGTTCGCGGCTTGGCTGGCGACTCGAAGAATTCCCCTACTACAGCCCGGAGCAACTGCGTGATGCCTTTGCCGGGCTTGTCTCCGACCCCGGCCTGTTCGAATGGAAAGGCGTCGAAGTCTTCTGGGGGACCAATTCGGCGCAGCGCGCTTAGCGATTCATCGCGGGGATTCCCGGCATTATCGGATTTGGAGCGGAGGAACTTGTGAACGGCGAAGTGGACGTCCTCAAGCCAAGCGAAATCATGGACCGGCAGCCGCTCGGCCGATTCCAGGCCGGGATCATCGGGCTGTGCATGCTGGTCATCGTTCTGGACGGCTTCGACACACAATGCATCGGGTTCCTTGCACCGCCCATCGCTAAAACGCTGGGCGTTCCGCTGAAGGCTTTTGGCCCCGTTTTCGCCGCCGCGCTCGTTGGATTAATGATTTCGTCGATGACGATGGGACCGGTAGCCGACCGATGGGGCCGGAAGTGGCCGCTCGTGCTATGCACGTTCACCTTTGCGATGTTTGCGCTGCTTACATCTCGCGTCACCTCTTTTGAAGAATTGGTGATTTTTCGGTTTTTGACCGGGCTTGGCCTCGGGGGCGCCATACCGAACGGGTTTGCGCTCGTATCCGAATACTCGCCGAGGC
>Ga0335085_10001233_pt1 | contig 57502 bp, 47 predicted proteins | sample Lox_Sample_45_FD_206712 | JGI IMG/M metagenome (GOLD analysis project Ga0335085, IMG submission 206712) | Soil microbial communities from Loxahatchee National Wildlife Refuge, Florida, United States - Lox_Sample_4.5 | ecosystem: Environmental > Terrestrial > Soil > Wetlands | place: USA...
GCTGATGTTGTTTTTGCCGATAGCGACAAGTAGAGTAAGCGTGGCACCGATATAGAGCGCACCGGAGATCACGCCGCCCCAGGCGACCGCACCGGGGAGAGTTTTCTGCGGATCCTGGATTTCGTCGCCCATCACGGATGCGAGTTCCAAGCCAACCAGGCCGAAGCAGATCACGCCGAAGGAATTGAGTACGAACTTCGGATCCGGTGGGATGCGGAATTCCGAGCTGGTCACCGTGGTGCCAAAGCGCAACCAGATCGTCAGGCCCAAACCGATCAGCACAGCCGCTGCCACGAAGGTCCCAATCGCACCCAGGTTGTTGAGCCACTTCCCGACGCGTAGTCCGACGATATTCAGCGCGGTCAAAAAGGCGAGCAGGGCGACGGAGGCGATCATGGCAAAATTCTTGCTGTCGGCCAGGGCCGCGTGTCCGGGGCCGAGCGCAAACACCGATACGCCAACGAAGTACAGCATCACCGTCGGCACATACAGCATGTTGTTCGTCCAATAACACCAGCCGGAGAGAAAGCCGTGGAAATCGCCGAAGACTTCCTTGGCCCAGAGGTAGACACCGCCCTCGCCGGGATAACGACTCGCCAGTTCGATCACGGCAATTCCCTGCGGCCAGAAAAACAGCAGCAAGGCAATCAGCCAGAGCCAAACAGTCACGCCGCCGTTGGCCGCGATGCTTGGCACGACGTTGAGGTTGAAGACGGCGACTACGAACAGCAACACCAGGTCAAAGCGTCCGAGGACGCGCTTCAGGTGAGGCGGGCTGGCGGATTGAGTCATTGAGTCATTGAGTCATTGAATCATTGAGACATTGAGTCATTGGGACTTGCGCTTCTCCAATGACTCAATGTACCGATCCCTCAATGATTCAATGCTGTTAGTGCGCTGCTACCGCTCCCAGGCGCTCGTGCTGTGCCGCGGCCAGCGCGGGCGCGAGATCATGGAACGCGGCCAAGTGTTTGTCGATGTCGGCTTCGGTATGCTGGACCGAGATCGTCCACTGCTCGTCCCACCAATAGGGCTGGCACATGACGCCGCGATTCACCATGCCGAACCAGTAGTGCCGCCACAGGTCCACGTCAATGGGCAACCAGTCGCGGTAGTTGCGGATCTCCTCCGCATAGAGCATCAGCGCACCGTTCACGCCGGCGCTGACGATGTATCCCTGCAAGCCGGTCTTGGCCACAATCTTCCGGTAGCCTTCGGCCAGTTTGGTGCTGAGCTTGTCGACGTGTGTGTAGTTGGCGCGGGTGAGGACCTCGCGGAATGTCGCGAGGCCCGCGGCCATCGACACGGGATTCGTGTTGTATGTGCCGCCGTGAAAGACCTTGTGATCGGAAATCAGGTCCATGACCTTCTTGTGCGTGCCGAAGGCAGCCAGCGGGAATCCGCCGCCGATTGACTTGGCGAGGCAGATCATGTCGGGCGCGACGCCGAAGTATTCCGAAGCTCCACCCCAGCAGAGTTTGGCGCCGGTCTTCACTTCGTCGAAGATGAGCAGAGCGCCGTATTGATCGCAGAGCTTGCGCAGGCCGGGGAGGAAATCCGGCTGCGGCATGCAGAGGCCGACGTTCATCATGATGGGCTCGAGAATAATGGCCGCAATCTCGCCGGGATTTTCTTTGCAGCGGCGCTCGACGGTTTCAAGATCGTTGAAAATGGCGATGAGGACGTTGGCGATACTCGCTTTGGGCACGCCCAACCCGCCCGAGACAGCCTTCGGATTCTTGATGTCGCCGAAGTCGTCCTTGGGCGGATGCGGCTTCACGCTGACCAGGGCCGAATCGTGCAGGCCGTGATAGCCACCCTCGAACTTGATGATCTTGTCGCGTCCGGTGGCGGCGCGCGCCAGGCGGATCGCATGCATGGTGGCCTCCGTGCCGCTGTTGCCGAAGCGGCACATCTCGACGGGAAAGCGGTTGCAGATTTCTTCCGCGAGTTCCCATTCCATGTTGTGAGGCATACCGAACATGGTGCCGGTCGACAGGCGCTTCTCGACGGCTTTCATCACCGCGGGATGGCAGTGCCCGGCCATGAGCGCGCCGAAGCATAGATTGTGGTCAATGTATTCGTTGCCGTCGAGATCGCGGAAATGGCTGCCTTCGGCGTCCTGAACGAAGATGGGATAGGGATCATACGCGCGGTAATTGCTGGCCACGCCGAGCGGGAGCCGCTTCAGGTTTTTCTTGTGGGCGTCGGCGGACTTCGGGGTGCGACGCTCGAAGGCGTCGAGTTCTTTCTCCAGTGCGGGGTACATCGTGTCTCCAGTAAGACTCAGGCCGGATCCGGAGTCCCCAGCCGGCCTGCTTTTGGCCGCTGGGGTGGAGGATGGGCCATTAGATTGGGTCCGGGCGGCCGGGGCCGCCCGGGGGTCGGACTAGAAGAAAAACTTCAAAGCAAATTGTACTAGACGCGGGTCGCGCGTTTGCGTGACCTGACCGAACTGCGCGCCGTCGGAAGTATTTCCGTCGGGCGTATAGAACTGGGTGTGATTGAAAATGTTGAAGAACTCGGCGCGGAAATCGATGCGCCGGGTTTCGGAAAGCGTGATCGTCTTGAGGATGGCAAAGTCTGTGTTGCTGATGCGCGGTCCGCAACAAATGGTGCGGGGCGCATTGCCCAGACTTCCGAACAGGGTCGGATCGAAGCATCCGAAAACAGCCTGCTCCGTGCAGGGTGCAACCGAATCATCGGACGCATTCTCGGTGAAACTGTTGGGATCGAAAAAATAATTGCCGTTCGTTTGCGGCTTCATGGTGTGGAAAGGCGCGATCTGATTGGGTTCGCCCGGCAGTTCGAAATCGAAGCTATACATCAGTTCATTGTCCGCCGACGACTGGATGCGAATGGGGAATCCGGTCTGGAAGGTCGTGATTCCAGACAGAGCCCAGCCATTCAACAGCTTGCCGGCTGCGCCGCTGTACTTACGGAGCGGCAATTCCCAGTAATAGCTGAACACGATGCGATGGCGCGCGTCGAAATTGGAAAGAGAGCGGCTGCGACGCGGGTCGACGGGGTTGAGGATGCCTTCAAAACTGGAGGCCTGGTCGAAGGACTTGCTGAAGGTGTAGGCGGTGGTGAACTGCAGTCCGTGGGCGAAGCGCTTATCGAGGGAGACCTGCAAGGAGTTGTAGGCCGAGTTGGCAATCGTGTCCTGGGCAAAGATGCTGCTGAAAACCGGGATGCCGTCGGCGGGGCAACCGTCTCCGGTGAGAGGATCGCATTGGGGAGACGAGTACTTGCGCAGACCGACGAGAGTGAGGCCGTTGGTAAGGACTGTCCCGGCTGGGATCACGGAATTGTTTTGTGCATACGGCAGGTGGAAATCCACAGGAAGTACGGTTCCGGGATCAATCGTGAAGGCACTGTCGGCAAAATACTGCCCGCATGTGCCGTCCCCGAGGACGGCGTTCAGGTCGAGACAGGTCTGGGGATTTCCATAGTTAATGTCGTGGGTTGCGAGGAGACGGTGCCCCTGGGAACCTACGTAGCCTACCTGCAGCTTCAGATCCCGGCTCAACTCGCGCTCGATGGTCAGGTTGTATTGCGCCGAATACTGGCTTCGCATCTTCGGCTGGAACTGGCCGAAGAGAAGGATGGGACGGAACATGCCCCAATCCACCCCCTGACCGCGTGGCGGATTCAGGATGCCGTCGACACCGGAGAGCGACTCGAGTCCGAAGGGATTGGGATACGAGAACTCCCCGCTCTGGTCGAGAAAAGGTTCGTTGAACAGAGTGTTGAAAGGAAATGTGCTACCGCCAAAGGGAGGCTCAGCACTGAACTGTTCCAGCACAAGCTGCTCAATCGGATTATAGAAAAGACCCCATCCCGCCTTAATGCTGGTCTTGCCAGATGTCCCTGGACTCCAGGAAACTCCGATGCGTGGTGCAAATGCTCTGTAGTAGGTCTGGGTCAAGGCATCGGTAATGCCTTTATCTCCCGGCACGACGAGGCCAACTGGAGTCATGGAAGAACAGTCGGTGTTATCCGTGTCCATGCAGGGATAAACGGTGCTCACCTGGCCGGGGCGGAAAGTTTGGACGTGCTTGCTGATGTCGGCAATGGGCGTGTTGAGTTCCCAGCGCAGGCCGTAGTTCAGAGTCAGGTTCGGCTTGATCTTCCAGCTGTCCTGGGCGAACAAATAGAGGCCCGTGCTGCGTACATTTTCGACCTGCGCGGAGCCCTGCCCGTAGGAGCCCGGGAATCCCAGCATGTAGTCGGAGAATACTGTGTCGCCACCGGTGGTGTTAGTCGAGGTGCCGTCGAAAAAGAACTCGCCATTGACGTCGAAGTAGAGCGTCTGATCAAAGCGCTGACGACGGACATCGCCGCCGAATTTCAGTGAGTGCGATCCAGCGATTTTGCTGATGCTGTCGGACCACTGGAAGGAGTTGCCGACCTGCGGCACACTGCCTTCGCCGTTGTTGCCGATGGTGAATCCGCCACTCAGCTGAATGAAAGGAAGGCCTTCGAACTTGGGCCCCAAATTGGGATGAATGCCGAGCGTATTGTCTGGCGTCCCGTCGGAGAAGCATGGGACGGGACCCGTCACGTCGGTCAGCCAGGTGGGGGCGGGTGGACAGGAATTTTGCACCGTGGTGGTGAATACGGGCTTTTGGAAAGTTCTCTGGGCCTCGCGGTTGTAGTTGAAGCGAAATTCGTTGACGGTGGTATTGCTGATCGTCCAGGTGTGGCTGATGTTGTACTGCTGGAAGCGCTCTTTGGTGATCGATCCGAACCCGGGCACGTTGGCGCCGGCAGCCTGGAACTGCGCGAACGGAGAAGTGACGTCGTGGTCGTCAAAGTAGTAGTAGAAGCTGAGGTTCTGCCTGTCGTTGATGCGGTGGTCGATCTTTACCGTGAACTGGTCGCCGCGGTCCGGCTGTACCGGGGTGGTTACCAGTCCGCTCGCGTTGTTGGCTGGAGTGGGGACGTATTGCAGCAGGTCCACGGCGGTGGCATCGAGGCAGGCAAGGGGAATGATGTTTTCCCGACCGTTCGCCACATCCGTAAAGAGGCCGGGACCGTCCTCGGTGCTGCTGTAAGGAGTTCCATCCGCGAGAGCAACGCCGGACTGGTTGGCGATTGCGTCCGCACAGCCCGGCCGTTGATTCAGCGCAAAAGCGCTGTCCAAGGTGCCAGGGAACGGCGTCTCCGAGGAAAAATCAGCAAAGAGCTGATCCTCGCTGGGACGCTCCGAGGCCGTTGGCACAAACACCGCAGGCGACGGGATTCCCTGACGAATGCGGCGGCCTTCGTAGGAAGTAAAGAAGAATGTCCGATCTTTCTTGATCGGTCCGCCGAAGGTTCCGCCAAACTGGTTCTGATTGAATTTCGGCTTATCGCAGGGAATCCCTTCGATGGAAGTGAGGCAGTACGGATTCGCGTTGAGCACCGCGTTGCGGAAGAACTCGTACACGTTCCCGTGCCATTGGTTGGTGCCGGACTTGGTGACGACATTGACGACGGAACCGGAGTTGCGTCCGTACTCGGCATCGAAGGTGTTCGTCAGGACGCGAAATTCCTCAATGCTGTCGGGCGAAGGCTGTACCGTCGGCAGATTCACGAACTGGTCATTGGCATCGCCGCCATTCACGCTGAAGTTATTGGCACGGCCCCGTCCGCCGTTCACCGAGACTGCCCCGGCCCGATCGTTGCCGTAAACCACCGAGTTGCTGGAGCCGACGGTCGACATCACGCCAGGCTGCAACTGCAGGAACTGGTAGGTGTCGCGAGCATTGAGCGGCAACTGGCTCACGGCGCGATCATTGACGACCGCACCGAGCTGGGTGCTGGTCGTATCGACGAGCGGCGCTTCCGAGGTGACCTCGACGACTTCCTTGTTCTCACCCACCTGCATCACCATGTTCAGGGTGAGCACCTGGTTCAGTTCGAGGGTGATCTCCTTCCGCACATTCTTCTTGAATCCAGTCAGTTCGAATTCAGCGCGATAGTTGCCGACCGCCACTTGGGGAAACGCGTAGTCGCCGCTGGCGCTGGTGTTGGTACTCGTGCTGGCGCCGGTGGCTTCGTTGATGAGCGTTACCTTTACGTTTGCGAGCACGGCGCCGGTGGGATCGGCCACTCGGCCCAGGATGCGGCCGCCGGTGCTTTGCGCAGTGAGTAGCGTGGAACAGACGAGACAGAAGATCGAGACGGCAAGCCAACGCGTCAACCAAACCGGTTTAGACGACGGCATGGGGAAATACCCTCCAAATCCGCAGGGAAATTGTCTATTTTGAGACCCGAAGTTCAGTCTTGCGCCCGGAACAAACCTTGCTATAATCGCGCAAGGTTAGTGACTCTCTAGTCATCTGTCAAGCGGAAAATTCCTCTGCACGCGATCAGGGAAATCGAATCCGAAGTCATGTCGGGCGACACCAATTCGTATTTAAAGATCGGCGATGTGGCGCGCCTGGTCGGCATTTCGCCTTCGGCGATTCGCAGCTGGGAAAGTCTTGGCTTGGCGCGGCCGCGACGCACAGAAAGCCGCTATCGGCTTTATAGCGACGACGACGTACGGCAACTGAAGAAGGCACGCTATCTGCGCAAGGTGCGCGGACTGAATGCAGCCGCCATCGTCGAAATGCTGCGGCGCGAAGGCGCCCTTCAACCGCCCAGCGACGGCGCGGCCAGCGCCATTGGACCGCACCTCCGCCAACTACGCAGCAAGCGCAATCTCAATCTCGCCTCGGTCGCGAAAAAGGTGGGCATTTCGGTTGGTTTCTTGAGCGCGCTCGAGCGTTCGCAGATGAGCGCATCCGTGGGTACTCTGCGCAAGCTGGCGCGCTTCTATCGCACGAACATCCTTGATTTTTTCGATCCGACGGAATCCAATACCCGGCTGGTGCGTCCCGCGAAACGAAAGGTGCTGGAGGCGGGTCCGGGCGTGCGCATGGAACTGCTCGCCTGGGGCAACACTGTGATGGAACCCCATCTGTTCCGCATCGCGCCACAGGCCGGCAGCGGCGATGCCTATGCCCACGAAGGAGAAGAATTCCTCTATCTGCTTCGCGGAGAGCTGACGATCGCGCTCTCCGGCAAGGAGTATTCCCTGAAACGCGGCGACAGTTTCTATTTCGAGAGCGCGACACCGCATCACTGGAAGAATCCCGGGCGGGGTGAGACCTGGGTGCTGTGGATCAACACTCCGCCGACATTCTGAACGTCGAACCGAGGACTATGGAATTCCCGTTACTGCGTTGCTGGTTTCGGCTTCTGGTACTGATTTTCTCCACAGCCGCCTTAGCAGGAGCGGCTCAGCCTGTCGCAGACATGATCGTCCTCAACGCCCGCGTCTACACCGTTAACGCTCAACAACCCTGGGCAGAGTCCATCGCAATTAAGGACGGGAAGATTCTTGCTGCGGGCGACACCGCGAAGATCGAAGCTTACCGCGGGGCCGCGACACAAATCATCGACGCACGCGGGCACCTTGTGCTCCCCGGCTTCACCGACTGCCACATCCACTTCATGGATGGCTCGCTTAATTTGACCCGTGTCGATCTCAACGGGGCAGCCAGCGTCGCTGAGATTCAGAAGCGCGTAAAAGAGTATGCCGACTCCCATCCCAACGAAGCGTGGATTCAGGGGATGGGTTGGACTTATCCATCCTTCAAGCCGAGCGGGCTACCCGACCGGAAGATCCTGGATGAAGTCGTATCCGATCGGCCGGTTTTTCTCGTCGCCTTCGACGGCCACAGTTCCTGGGCGAACAGTAAGGCTCTGGCCATGGCGGGGATTGACCGCAATACTGCGGATCCGCCCAATGGAAAAATCGTCCGCGACGACAAAGGCGATGCCACTGGCGCGCTGAAGGAAGCGGCAGGCGATCTAATCGATGCGAAAATCCCCAAGCCCACACGCGCCGAAAGGCTTGCGGCGCTGCGCGAGGGCATCCACAAAGCAAACAGCGTTGGGCTCGTACGCGTCCACAGTGCGGGCCAGGATTTTGAATATTTGGACCTTTACAGCGAACTGCGCCAGCACGGTGAACTGACGCTGCGCTTCTACATCTCGTACTTTCTCAATCCGCCGGGGCTCACACCCGAAATCAAAAATCAGATTGACAACGCCCGCCGCCAATACAAGGATGACTGGATTTCCGGCGGCGCGGTCAAGACGATGCTCGACGGTGTCGTCGAGGCCCACACTGCCGCGATGCTGGCGCCTTACTCCGACGATCCATCACAAAGGGGAAAACTCTTTTGGGATCCGGACCAGTACAAGGCCACAGTGGCCGAACTCGATCGCCTTGGCCTGCAGATCTTCACGCACGCGATTGGCGACAAGGCAGTTCGCCTCGCGCTCGACGCATATCAGAACGCCGCAGAAGTGAACCACACGAAAGATGCGCGCCCGCGCATTGAGCATATCGAAACCGTTAGTGCGCAGGACATCGACCGCTTCGGCAAGCTCGGCGTGATCGCGAGTATGCAGCCGCTGCATTCGTATCCTGACGAGGACACGCTTGACATCTGGGCGCGCAACATTGGCCCCGAGCGAGCGACACGACCCTGGGTCTGGCGCAGCATCGAGCAGAAGGGCGGCTCCCTCGCTTTCGGTAGCGACTGGCCTGTCGTCACGCTCAACCCGTGGCCCGGTGTCCAGACGGCTGTCACGCGGCAGACGGAGGAGGGCGAGCCCGCCGGCGGCTTCGTTCCCCAGCAGCGGCTCAGCGTGGAAGACACGATCCGCGCCTATACCCTCGGCGCAGCCTTTGCTGGGCGCCGCGAGAGCACAGAAGGTTCGATCGAACCCGGCAAGCTCGCGGACTTCATCCTGCTCGACCGCGATCTGTTCAAGATCGAGCCGTCGGAAATCAGCAAGGCAGAAGTTCTGCTCACCGTTGTCGGGGGCCAGGTTGTTTATGAATCGCCCAACTGGAAGAATCCAGCGGCCACGGAGAAGAAATGATGCGCGACAGATCAATTCTTGTACTGGCCGCCGTGTCTCTGTTCATGTTCAACCTCTCGTGTGCGAAGAAGACCCCGACTCTGAACTTGCTGGTGTGGGAAGGCTACGCTGACCCCTCGTACGTAAAGGCGTTTGAAGAAGCCAACCAATGCAAGGTCACGGCGTCGTACATGGGATCGAGCGACGACCTGGTCAGCAAACTGCGGGGCGGGAGTTCAGGCACCTACGACGTGATCTCGCCCTCCAGCGATGTGGCTACCATGATCGCGGCGTCAGGGCTCGCCGCCCCGCTTGACCTGAGTAAGATCCCCACCTATGGCCAGCTCTCGCCGCAACTGACGTCGTTATCTCTGGTGCGCTCGAAAGGCAGCGTGTATGGCGTCCCGTTCATGTGGGGGCCGGACCCGTTGCTCTACGACACGAGCGCTTTCCCGCAGGCGCCGGATAGCTGGGCGGCGCTCTGGGACCCGAAGCTCAAAGGCAAAGTCTCCGTGTGGGATGACCTTTCCACCGTCTACATGGCGGCGCAGATACTGGGCTACGACAAGCCCGATCCGAGCCATCTGTACAACCTCTCGGACGATGAGCTCGACGCGGTCAAAAAGAAGTTGCTCGAACTGAAACCCAACGTCCGCAAGATGTGGTCGAGTGGCGGCGAGTTGACGAATCTGTTTCAGAACCACGAAGTGGTCATCGCCATGGGCTGGCCGCTGATGACCAACCAGTTGCGCAAGATCAATTTCCCGGTTGGTGAAACGATCCCCAAAGAAAACACCACGGGGTGGATCGATCACCTGATGATCACGGCTGGAAGTGAGAACAAAGAACTGGCACACAAATTTCTCGAGTTCATGATCAAGGCGCAGACGCAGAAGAGGGTGACCGACGTGACCGGCTATACTCCGGCGAATCCGCACGCCGCACAGTTCATGACGCCGGAGGAACAGAAGAACCTGCATCTCGACGATGTGGACAACTATCAGAAGCGGCTGTACTTCTGGCAGAATGTGCCGCGCCGTGCGAAGTACACGGAGATGTGGAACGAAGTAAAGGCGGCGCAGTAGCAAAGGGACGCGGTCTCGGCAGGACTACGGGCCGGCGAGACACCGGCGCTACACATGTCGACTGACACTCAAATGCTCGCCAGTGTCGTCAAAGGGGCGACCGGAGACACGCTGCTCTCCATCCGCTCCGTCGCCAAGCATTTCGGGAAGAACGTGGTGCTGCGCGATATCTCGCTCGACATAGCTGAGGGCGAGTTTCTGACGATTCTCGGTGAAAGCGGGTCCGGGAAAACCACACTGCTGAGAATTCTAGCTGGCTTCGAGCACCCCACTTCGGGCGAAGTCTGGATGGCTGGCGAGCGCCTGGACACGGAGCCTCCCTATCGCCGCCGCGTGAATACCGTCTTCCAGCACTATGCACTGTTTCCGCACATGACGGTCGAGGAGAACGCCGCCTATGGGTTGCGGATCGCGAAACGGCCGGCGGCGGAAATCGAGTCGCGCGTGACCGAGGCATTAGCGAAGGTAAAGATGTCGGCATTCGCGAAGTCGAAACCTTCGAAAATCAGCGGAGGGCAGCAGCAGCGCGTGGCCCTGGCTCGCGCGCTGGTGAATCGCCCCCGCGTTCTGCTGCTCGACGAACCACTCTCCGCGCTGGACGCCAACTTGCGCCGCCAGATGCAGGTCGAACTGAAGGCGCTGCAGCGCGAGGTCGGCATCACGTTTGTTTTCGTGACGCACGACCAGGAAGAAGCGATGGTGATGTCGGACCGCATCGCGCTGCTGCGCTCGGGAGAGCTTGAACAAATTGCGAGCCCGCGGGAAATCTACAATCACCCGGCGACGGCTTACGCCGCGCAGTTCATCGGACATACGAATCTGCTGAAAGCGGAAGTGCGGCAAGGAATCGCGACCTGTGGGAGCTTGGAATGGCCGACTTCCATGGCCGACGGCACGGCCTTGTTCTCGCTGCGGCCGGAATGCATTCAACCAGCAGGAGCTGGATCGGGAAATGCCATTCGCTTTTCCGCCCGACTGCGTGACCGAGCTTTTCACGGCGCAACCGAACTCTTGCGGGTGGAGTGTGACAGCGGGCAGATCCTGACCATTCGCGCCGCCAGCCGTGAGTTTCGCGACAGCACGATCGAACTTGAATTCTTGCCCTCCGACGCCAACCCCGTCCGCCCGTCCGAGGAGCGCGGGTAATGTTCTCCCGCGCCTATCGCACCGTCATCAGTGTGCCGCCGCTGGCTTGGGTGGCCGTGTTCCTCGTGCTCCCGTATTTGCTGATGTTTGCCTACAGTTTCTGGTCCGTCTCGCCTTCGCAGGACATCGTCCATTCCTGGAATCTTGAGAACTATAAAGAGCTGCTGACCAAGCCGGTCTACTGGCAGACGCTGCTGCGGTCGATGTGGATCGCTGCGCGGGTCACGATCTTCTCACTGCTGCTTGGTTATCCGCTGGCGTACTTCCTGTCGTTCCACGCAGGAAGGAGAAAAGATCTCTACTACCAGCTCGTCATTATTCCGTTGTGGGTGAGTTACCTGGTGCGCGCGTATGCGTGGAAGACGATCCTGGGCACGGACGGCGTGCTCAACACTTCGCTGCAATATCTGCACTTGACGCAGCATCCGCTTGATTTCTTGCTTTACAGTCCATTCGCAGTTGTGTTGACCCTGACGCACATCTACACGCCGTTCACTTTTCTGCCGATCTATGCGGCGCTGGAGCACATTCCGCGAAACCTCGTCGAAGCATCGCACGATCTCGGGGCATCGCCGGTGAAGACATTCTGGCGCGTGATTTTCCCGCTCTCGATCCCGGGCGTGCTGGCGGGCGCAACTTTTGCCTTTGTGCTGAGCCTCGGCGATTTCCTGGCACCTCTACTTCTTGGCGGACCCAGCGGCATCATGATTTCGAACATCGTGGTCACGTTGTTCGGTGCGGCGTATCAGTGGCCTCTGGGGGCGGCAATCTCGTTGTGCATGTTGCTGCTGGTGATTTCGCTGCTGTTTGTCTCGGAACGACTGGAAAAGAAATGGAGCTTCTCGTGAGCCGGGCAACCGCGGCGGCAAGGGGATCCCGGTGGCTGACCGCCCATGCACTGGCTGTCTTCGCGTTTCTTTATCTGCCGATCGTCGTGCTCGTCATCTATTCCTTCAACAGCGAAGGCGTCGGCGGATTTCCTCCACGGAATCTGACTCTGAGCTGGTATCAAACGTTGTTCCAAGACGGACCGATCTGGGATTCGGTTTTCAACAGCCTGCTGGTGGCGTTTTCGGCGATGGTCATTGCGCTGGCCTTCGGCATCCCGGCAGCCTTGGCCCTTGATCGCGCGAAGTTCCCTGGCAAAGCGATCTTCCGGCGTCTGGTGCTGCTGCCGCTGATTCTGCCGGGGATCATTACGGGCCTTTCGCTGCTGATGCTGTTCCGCGAAGTTCATGTGCGACTCAGCCTTGTCACCATCATCCTGGGCCACGGGACCGCGCTGATTTCGGTCGCGACGACGGAAGTCTTCGCCGGCTTGCAGAAGCTCGACCGGGCGCAGGAAGAGGCATCGCTCGATCTCGGCGCCAGCTACTGGCAGACGTTCTGGCGCATTACGGTTCCCAACCTGAAGCTGCCCATGATCGGCGCGGCGCTTTTGATCTTCACCCTCTCCATGGACGAGATCGCGGTCAGCTTCTTTCTGATCGGCCGCGACAACACCCTGCCGCTCGAAATCTGGGGACGCTTGCGCCGCGGCATCACTCCCGAGATCAACGCGATCTCCACCATCATTTTTGTTTTCTCGCTGATTGCGATCGTGCTGTGGTACCGGCTGCGCGCGAGAGCAGAGAACGCGACAGAAATCGCGGTCGCGCAGGATAATGGCGGGTTGATCACCGGCGTGTAGCTGCGAAGTTGTCGGGCGATCTCACGACACTCGGAGGACAAAGCCCATGCCGTACACCCGACGTAGCGTACTCGCGACCTTAGGACTGGTAGGCCTGGAAGCGGCATTGCTGGCACATGGCAGGAAGGCGAGCGCCGGCATGGCGCCCTGGGCAGGAGCGGAAAAGGGTTCGGCGGCGTGCCCATTCCGGCTGGCAGTGATCAATGACGAGATCACGCAGGACTTCGAGAAGGCGTGCCAGATCGTGTCCGGCGATTTCGGGTTGCATTGGATTGAGTTGCGGTCGATGTGGGATAAGAATGTGACGGAACTCAACCCGAAGCAGGTGCAGGACGCGCAGAAGATCCTTGCGGAGCACAAGCTGCGGGTGACCGATATTGCGAGTCCGCTGTTCAAGACAGACTGGCCGGGGGCTCCGCGGTCGTCGCAGAGCGAGAGCCGCGACCAGTTCCACGCCGACTTCGATGCCAGCGCGCAAGACAAGCTGCTCGAGCACTGCATCTCGCTGGCGAAGAGTTTCGACACGGACAGGATTCGCTGTTTCGATTTCTGGCGACTGGATGATCAGAAGCCGTACCGGGCGGCCATCAATGCCAAACTGCGGCAGGCCGCGGAACGCTGCGCCAAAGACGATCTCATTCTGCTGCTTGAGAATGAGATGTCGTGCAACACCGCCACGGGAGAAGAGTCGGCTGCACTGCTGAAGGCGATTCCGAACAGGAACTTCATGCTGAACTGGGATCCCGGGAATGCTGAAGCCATCGGCAGCACCCCGTATCCGGACGGCTATCGATTGCTGCCCAAAGATCGCATCGGACACTGCCACTGCAAGGATGTGGTGCGCAAGCCAGAACACAAGTACGACTGGGCTCCGGTCGGTGGCGGCGTGGTGGATTGGGTTGGACAATTCCAGGCTCTGGAACGCGATGGCTTCCGCTTCGGCTTGAGCCTCGAAACGCATTGGCGCGGGGCGGGCACGCCGGAGGCCTCCACGCGCGTCAGCATGGACGGACTCAAGAAAACACTGAGGCGGGCTGGGGTGTCGTGCTGATCTCGAACTCTCTTTTCCCAGTGACAGCAGAGCGGCTATGGCCGCTCCAGGAGGAACGGTGGCTACACGACGCGAGTTTCTCGATGCTCTGGCGGTGGGTGCGGCGGGGCTGGCCGTGGGATCGACGGCAAAGAGCTATGCACATATCCTGGGCTCCAATGATCGCCTGAACTTTGCGGTGATCGGCCTGAATGGGCGCGGCTACGCGCATCTCGCCTCGATCAAGGCGAACCAGGGATCGGCGCGCATCTCCTACGTCTGCGATGTGGACAGCGCCATTCTCAAGAAATTCGCGGACCGCACGCGGCAGGAAATGGGTGAGGCTCCGGCAACGGACAGAGATTTCCGCAACATTGTTCAGCAGAAGGACGTTGACGCCGTTACCATCGCCACGCCCGATCATTGGCATGCGCCGATGGCCATCGCTGCATTGCGAGCGGGGAAACACGTCTATCTGGAAAAGCCGTGCAGCCACAATCCGGCGGAAGGCGAGATGCTGCTGCAGGCACAACAGAAGTATGGAAAGCTCGTGCAGATGGGCACGCAGCAACGGTCTTCGCCGCACACCATCGAGATCATCGACAAGATTCACCACGGCATGATCGGCAGGCCGTACTTCGCCAAAGCCTGGTACAGCAACACGAGGAAGTCAATCGGCGTGGGGAAAGAAGTTCCGGTGCCGGCGCAGCTGGATTGGGAACTGTGGCAGGGCCCGGCGCTGCGGCGTCCCTATCGCGACAATGTGCACCCCTACAACTGGCACTGGTTCAAAACGTATGGCACGGGCGAAACGCTTAACAACGGCACGCACGAGGTGGATGTCTGCCGCTGGGCGCTGGGAGTGGACTATCCGTCACGAGTGAGCGCGTCCGGCGGGCGATACCACTTCCAGGACGACTGGCAGTTTTACGACACACTTGTGACCAGCTTCGAGTATGCCGACAAAATGATCACCTGGGAAAGCAAGAGTTGCCAGGGAATGAAATATTACGGCCGGGATCGGGGCGCGGCGATCATGGGTACGACGGGCACGGTGGTGGTCGATCGCGATGGCTATGAAATCTGCGACCTCGAAGGAAAGAGGCAGAAAGAGTTCAAGACTGGCACGACAACTTCGTCATCCGACCTTCTCGGCAGCGATTCGATGACAGACGCTCACTTTGCAAACTTCATCGCGGGAGTCCGCAAAGGCGAGAAGTTGAATGCTCCCGTCGCAGTAGGTAACGTCGCCGTGACGATGCTGCAAGTGTCCAATATCGCATGGGATGTGAAGCGGGAGTTGAGCCTGGACACGAACGACGGCCGAATCCAGGGCGATACGGAAGCGATGAAGATGTGGGGACGCGACTACGAACAAGGTTGGGCGCCGCACGTCTAGCAGGCTGCGGAGAAAGTCCTCCGCGAGACAAGAGCCGACCTCAGGCGCTAAAGCGCCGATGATTTTCAATCGCTTAGCGGCACGAGTAAACTCGTGCCCTTCCCGATTTTACTAATCTGATTCTTTCTTCCGCAGCCTGGTAGGAACCCGACTCGTTTCGGTCTTCTCGTCCTCTGAACCTCGCCGTCATAGTAAAGTAGTAGTACGCCCCCAACGGCAATCCCAGAGGAGTTTTCCCTGAACCCCAACGTCAGAAATATCGCTATCATCGCGCACGTGGACCACGGCAAGACCACGCTGGTCGACGCCATGCTTCGCCAGAGCGGGACGTTTCGCGCGAACGAGGCCGTGGCCGAGCGCGTCATGGACTCGAACGAACTGGAGCGCGAGCGCGGCATCACGATTCTGGCCAAGAACACGGCGATCTTTTATCACGACGTGAAGATCAACATCGTCGACACGCCCGGCCACTCGGACTTTGGCGGCGAGGTGGAGCGCGCGCTCAAGATGGTCGATGGAGTGATGCTGCTCGTCGACGCCAGCGAAGGCCCGCTGCCGCAGACGCGATATGTACTGGGCAAGGCGCTAGAAGCGAATTTACCGCCCATTGTTGTGATCAACAAGATCGATCGCGCCGATGCACGTCCGCAGGAAGTGTTGAACGAGATTTACGATCTGTTTATCGATCTTGACGCCCACGAAGATCAACTTGATTTCCCGGTGCTCTACACGAACGCCAAGGCGGGTACTGCTGCTGTCCACCAAGGCGGGGCGGGTGAGAACCTGCGTCCGCTGTTCGATGCGATCGTCGACACCATTCCCGCTCCGCGCGGCGATGTGAACGGGACCCTGCAGATTCTTGTCGCCAACCTTGACTACAGCGACTACCTGGGCCGGCTGGCGATCGCGCGCGTGTTCTCAGGCACGTTGAAGACTGGCGAAGAGGTCGGCATTGCCAAGCGCGATGGCTCAATGCAGAAGACAAAGATCACGAAGCTGTTCAGCTTCTCCGGCCTGAAGCGAACCGACATTACCGAGACTCAACTGGGCGACATTGTGGCTATCGCGGGAGTCGAGGGCATCACCATCGGGGAGACCATTACCCACGCGGAGACGCCCGCGCCGCTGCCGCCGATCGTCATCGACGAGCCGACGATCGCAATGCTGTTCACCATCAACACCTCGCCATTTTGCGGACGCGAAGGCAACTACGTGACGTCGCGCAACTTGCGTGAGCGTCTGGAGAAGGAACTGCTCACCAACGTTTCTTTGCGCATGGAAGAGACGGGATCGACCGATTCGTTCAAAGTGCTGGGCCGAGGAGAGTTACAGCTCTCGATTTTGATCGAGATGATGCGCCGCGAAGGCTACGAGCTGATGGTTGGCAAGCCCGAGATTGTCACCAAGCGCATCGATGGCAAGCTGATGGAGCCGGTTGAGCACCTGACCGTCGACATCCCGGAGGAGTTCGTGGGGGTGGTCATGGAGCAACTCGGGTCGCGTAAAGGCGAAGTCGCGAACATGCACAATCACGGATATGGGCGCGTACGGATCGAGTTTCGGGTGCCCTCGCGGGGACTGATCGGACTGCGGAGCCAGTTGCTCACGGACACTCGCGGCACGATCGTGATGAACGCGCTCTTCGATGGCTACACCGAATGGCAGGGGGAAATTCCGCACCGGCTCACCGGCGTGCTGGTTGCCGATCGCGCTGGCGTTTCGACGGCTTATGCGCTCTGGGGCTTGCAGGAACGCGGAGAGCTCTTTGTTGGCCCGGGCGTTGAACTCTATGAGGGCATGATCGTGGGGGAGAATGCGAAAGACGTCGATCTCGATGTCAATGCCGTCCGCGAGAAGAAACTGACCAACATGCGTGCCTCGACCGCCGACGAAGCCATCCGGCTGGTGCCCTTCCGCAACCTCAATCTGGAGCAGGCGATTGAATTCATCGCCGACGACGAGTTTGTCGAGGTCACGCCGAAATCATTGCGATTGCGAAAGAAGGTCCTACAATCGAACCGGCGCAAGAAGAGTTCGCTGGCGGCGGTCGAAGAGAGTTGATGAAGAAGAACCCACCCAAGGAGCAGGGAGCGCGAAAACCGCGCATGTTCCTGATCCCGTGCAGCTGCGGCACGACGTTCGCTGTCGCCGAAGATTTCGACCGTCAGGGAACGCACATCCGCAGTTTCATCCCCTGCCCGAACTGCGGCAAGCGGCATGATCCGAAGAATCGCGTCTTGCGACTTGACTATCAGGAAGAACACTTCTGGAAGGTCGGGGGCTGCTGAGGAGTTTTCAACAATGATTGTGCGTCCCCGCACGTAAAGCAGTGACCCCAAACCTGACTCTCACCTCGGTGGGTGATTGCGATCACAGACGATATTGGGACGGTGGTGTAGATTTTCGCTGCCTCTCCGAAGAGCAGTTCCTTTCCCCGGAAATGCAGCACCCCCGAGGCAGACCCTAGGCTCAATCAAGTCGTTCCACCCAAGATTGAGGAGAACTATCATGCATACCATAAACGTCGTCCTCGCTGATTGGATCTGGCGAAGGAAGATATGGGTGTTCTATCTGGTCATCGCTGACAATATCTTCGATAAGAACCAGATCAACGTTAATGTTACGCCGGAGTTCGAAAATCTGACTTTCGGCTACGCCAGGGCGTACATCGAAAAAGGTGAGATGCCGCCTCCCGATATAGCACCGGCTATCCTCAACATGGCCGATGACTTCATGGCGGGTCGCCAAGTTGCAGTTCGAGCTGGTGATTATATCGCCATTCACAATCACATGCGGAAAGCGTCCCGGTGACAAGTGGAGTAGCCTCGGAATCTCGCCCGGGGCTACCTCCTTTTCATTTTCAGCCCGGAAAACCTTTGAAATCGGCTAGCGAGAAACCGGGAGGTATCGCGACATGTCCATTGAGAGTTTTCCGCATATCGTTGGCTGGGAGTTAACGCTGGCGTGCAATCTCCGATGCCGCCATTGTGCCTCTACCGCCGGGCTGCCTCGCAGGAACGAGTTGTCGCTTGATGAGTGCATGGCAATCTGTGAGCAGTTTCCCGCGCTGCTCGTCCGCGAAGTGGATTTCACCGGCGGCGAACCTCTGCTGAAGCCAGGCTGGGATAGAATCTCCGCACGCCTGCGTGACCTCGGAATTGCCACACGACTGGTCACCAACGGCATCGGGCTCACGCCAGACACGATTGGGCGGATGAAGGATGCGGGTTTAGCCAGCGTGGGAGTCAGCCTCGATGGCATGGAGACAACGCACGACTACGTCCGAGCCCGCGACGGAATGTTCCGCGTGGTAATCTCTGCGCTTGAGCGACTCGTTGCCGTTGGCCTTCCACCAACCGTGATCACTGCCGTCAACAGCCGGAGCGTATCCGAACTTCCGCAGGTCTTCAACCTGCTGCAATCTCTCGGAGTGCATGCCTGGCAGATTCAGCCGATCTTCCCATCCGGCCGCAGCTCGGAAAGACCAGAACTTCAACTGGACGAGAACCAGTTTCTCGGTCTTGGCCGCTTCATCGCGGAGTGGCTCCCCAAAGGCCGCGAGGTTGGCCTGCAACTACGAGCCGCCGATAGCTGCGGGTACTTTACTGAGCTTTCGACAGGACCCGAATGGTACGGTTGCAACGCTGGAATTACGACCGTGGGAATCATGAGCGACGGGAGAATTAAAGGCTGCCTCTCCATGCCCGACGAACTCGCCGACGGCGACTTGCGAAGCAATGACTTGTGGGATGTTTGGTTTCGGCCAGGTGCATTCGCTTACTCTCGCGACTATGAGTTTGGCAGGCTGGGTCCCAATTGCGCAGAGTGCGAGCACGGGGATCAATGCCGCGGTGGATGCACGTCCATGTCCTACACTACGACAAGCCAATTCCGTAACGACCCTTATTGCTTCCACGCAATTCGTTCCCGACAGGGTGTAGGTGTGAAAGGACAGTTCAGTCGTGACGGGTTGGTACAAATCGGCTGTCCGAATTAAGAAAAGCCTAACAGTTTGCGGTCATTGAGGCAGTCCGCCAAGGCGATGTACACTGATACCACGCGCCCGTAGCTCAGCTGGATAGAGCGGCAGCCTCCGGAGCTGTAGGTCGGGAGTTCGAATCTCTCCGGGCGCGCCAGTTTTCTTCACCGCTGAATTGGTCCCCTCACTGCTTAATTTGACCACACTCGCTGCACCGACATGGGGCGGGCCAGAACCGCCGCAGGTCTTCATGGTTGAAGCGGACGATTGTCTTGACCAGTTAGTAGCAGCGTAGAATCCTCACGAGATCCGGAGGGTTGCCGATGGCCGTCGTGATCGGAGTGGACTTCGGAACACTGAGTGTGCGCGCGTCGGTTGTGGACAGCGGGAAAGGCTTGCTGGAGTCTGCGGTGGCCGAGTATCCCCTGCATCGCAAGCGTGAAGACCCCGAGTTTGCAACGCAATCGCATTCTGATCACATGCGGGTGCTCGCTTCAGCGACCCGCCAGGCGTTAGCAAAGGCTGGAATCGACGGCAATCAGATCGCCGCGATTGCGCTGGATACGACCGGCTCGTCCGTCATTCCCGTCGGCGAAAACATGCAGCCGCTGGACGACTACTATCTCTGGTGCGACCACCGCGCAAAGGGTGAAGCCGCGGAAATTACGGCTGCGGCGCATCGCGAAAATCTCGAAGCGATCCAGTGGTGCGGTGGAGTCTATTCTTCGGAGTGGGGTTTCTCGAAGCTGTTGCACTGGCTGCGTCACAATCCCTCGAAGCGTTCGCAGTTTGTTTCCGCGTTCGAACATTGCGACATGGTGGCGGCTACCCTTTCCGGCATCACCGACGCCAAACAGGTAAAGCGGAGCGTCTGCGCGGCGGGCCACAAGTGGCTCTGGAACCGGCAGCTGGGTGGCCTTCCGCCCGATACCTTCCTCACCAAAGTGGATCCCTTGCTGGCGGGCGTGCGCGAGAAACTGGACGGCGCATATGCAACTTCAGACCAGATCGCGGGCAGCCTATCGCCCTACTGGGCTGAGCAACTGGGGCTGCGACCCGGTATTCCAATTCCGGTGGGCGCTTTCGACGCTCACTGGGATGCGATCGGCGCTGGATGCAGCACCGACGATATGGTCAACGTCGTCGGCACTTCCACCTGCATTATCGGCATTACGCCCTCGGTTAATCTCGTTCCTGGCGTCTGCGGCGTCGTACAAGGAAGCGTCCATCCACAGCGCACCGGTATCGAGGCTGGACTCTCGGCGGTGGGAGATATTTTTAACGCCATCGCGACGCGCGCCGGCACAACCGTTGAGGCATTGGGTCGCGGGCTGGAAAATTATCGCGCCGGGCAAACCGGCCTCTTGCGCATGAGCTGGGACAACGGCGACCGCACGGTCCTGGTCAATCCGAATCTGCGTGGTGTCACGCTTGGCTGGAACTTACAGAGTACGGCTCAAGACGAACTGTTCGCCGCGATCGAAGGAACAGCGCTCCACACACGCGTCATCCTTGACCGGATGGCAGAGCACGGCGTCAGTATCCATCGCGTGATCAACGCCGGCGGCATTCCGCAAAAGAACGACGTTTTGAATCAGGTGTACGCCAACATCCTCAAGCGGCCGGTCCTGGTCCCCAGCAGCAATGTGGTCGGACTCGGCTCGGCGATTTTTGCATTTCTCGCGGCGAAAACGTTCAGAACCGTGGAAGAAGCGCAACAGGCGATCTGTCCTTCGCACAAGATATTCAAGCCGCGGGATTCGGAAGAGCGCGTCTATGACGAACTCTATCCGCTCTATCGAATGCTCTATTTTGCCCTAGGCTCACCTGGCAATGATCCCTTGGGAGACGTTCTCCCCAAACTAATCCGTGTGGCAGAGAGCGTGAATCGAACTGTTCCTGCGCTCTCCTAGCGTCGGCGGAGAAGGGCTCGGACTCTCTAGCTCAAGCGGAGCGCCAGCTTCGTCACGGACGCCGGGGCGAACGTGTACATCAGGCGGGCACTCTTGATATCCAGCGGCTTGCTTTGCGGCTGAACGACACCGGGCTGGCTGAACGAGTTATGCGCATGGATGTCGGAATGAGTCAGCACGGTTGCGGAACCCGACGAGAGACTGGCTCCGCGAATTCCAATTTCTGTCTCGCGCGGTTCACTGATATGCGGGTTCACTACGGTGAGGACCAGGTCCTTGTCGTGAAGTGAAGCGGAGCCCTTCAGTCCCCAGAACGAGGCGGGATGGCCGTCGCGATCGTAGTGAACATCTGGCGCCGAGAAAATTGTTCGCAAGGATTGGCCGCCCTGGTGCGCGGAGTACATGTCAAAGACATGGCCCACGGGTGTGATGCAGAACTTGTCTTCATGCGCCAGGTACAGGCTGTTCAGGCAATTGATCAATTGGGCGCAATTCGCCATGGCAACCTTCTCGGGATGCTGATGGAAAATGTCGAGAGTCATCCCGCTGAAGACGGCATCGCGCAGGGTGGGTGTTTGTTCCAGTAGATCGGAAGATGTTTGAGCGCTGCCGGGTCGGTACCAGGGGCCCCATTCGTCGACGACCAGCTTGATCTGGTGCTTTCGATCGAATTCTCCCATGACTTGCCAGTGCCCGTTAATCAAGGAGTCCATCGCTTGCCCTTCACGCAGCAGTTCGTACCAGTCAACCGCGTCGAATTTCAGGGCGTCTCCTTTGCCTTCGTTCCAGTCCTGAGTCCGGCCGCGGCTTAGATTCCATGTGTAGTAGTGAAGCGCCAATCCGTAGATGGCCGCCAGCTGTTCCGTTCCCTTGCGGACGATTTCCTCAAGAAAGCCACGAGTCCAATCCCAGCTATAGTCACTCGGCCCCGACGCAACAAATGCCAGATTCTCTTCAAAGCGCGGCACCCAGGTCACAAAGCGCCGAAATTCGACCGCGTACTCCTGGGGAGTAAAATTGCCGCCGCAGCCCCAAGATTCATTGCCCACGCCCCAGAACTTGACATGAAACGGCTCCGCCGAGCCTGCGGCGGCGCGCATCTGCGCGAGCGTCGTGCTTCCCGCAGGTGCATTGCAATACTCAATCCACTGATAAAAGTCTTTCGCAGGGAGACTGCGAACATTGGCGGCGAGGTAGGGCTGACTTCCGATGAGTTTGCAAAAGTGAACGAACTCATTGGTGCCGAACTGGTTGGACTCGCTGCCACCCCAGAAATTGCTGCGGAGCGGGCGCTTGTCGGATGATCCCACGCCATCGCGCCAATCATAGCTGTCCGCGAAGCAGCCTCCCGGATACCTGACAACCGACGCTTTAATCTTGCGCATGTGATCGATCAGGTCTTTGCGAAGGCCGTCCACGTTGGGAATCTTCGAGTTCGGGCCCACCCAGATTCCGTCGTAGATCACTCCACCGAGGTGCTCTGTGAAGTGGCCATAGATCTCGGGCGAGATGACTCCGCGGGGCTCGTCCAGCAAAACTTCAATGCGCGAGTCGCTGCCGGACGCAGCGGAAGCGCCGGCAAAGAGGGTATGGCGCGTGAACAGCAAAGCTCCAGCGCCAAGTGCGCCGCTGCGGAGAAACTGTCTGCGTCCAAGCATTGGTTGTGCTGACTCCTCCAGGAATCCGGGTTGGCCCTGCCGGGCAGCGCCATGGTAAATGTTTGCCACCACAAGCGCCACAATGGAGATCGCACAGAAAGTCCAACCAGAGTGCCCAACTGTCAGGTTATCCAGTCGCTCGGAACAATTTTCTCCCTCTGAGTCATCTTTGCACTGTGCCGGGTCATCGCGCGCAAAGGTGTGGTTTCTCTTTCAATGACTTAGAGCGAGTACCGCGACTTTGGCAGGGCAGTTGCACCTCCGTCGGAATACACACAATTCCCTCTCCTAGGAGAAACTGCTATGAAGAATGTACGTGCAGTATTGTCCGTGGCGCTGCCAGACATGGCGTTAATCGTGGCCCTGACCCTGGCCGGCATGCCAGCCACGGCGCAAAGCTCAACCACTCATGATTCAGCATCCGCGCAACAAGCGCCCAGCCAGCCATCGGGTGATCAAAGTTCGGCATCAGAACAGAAGACGTTTACTGGCAAGATCGTGAAGACCGGTGACAAACTCGTGCTCACGGACTCTGAGAACAAGACGACGTATCAGCTTGACGATCAGCAGAAAGCCGGGGAATACGTCAACAAGACGGTGAAGGTCACCGGCGTCCTGGATGCCACGACCGGCACGATTCGCGTCAGCGCGATCGACCCGGCTTAGCTCCTTATAAGCGGGCGGCGCGCCACCGCCCTAATTCTTCGTTCCTGTCATAGCGCGGTCGGCGCATTTGCTTCTCGGGTCTCGGACAGCCAACAAGACTACGCGGGAGGTTTCTGATGCGACTGCTGAGTGTTCGTCTCATAATTTCCCTGATTGTCGGGATCACCCTGGTCTCCCTGGGCTTCTCTTACTACCAGGTAGTAGGAGAGAAGCGCGACCGGCGCAGCGAATTGGAGCGCCGCGCCGAGGTGGTGGGTGAGAGCCTTGCCGGCAACGTGGAGAAATCGTGGACGGCGGACTCGGGCCGGGAGCTGCAAAAACTGGTCCAACGCTTTGGCAAAAGCGAGCATTTGCTGGGAGTTGCGATCTATGACCGCCAAGGCAAGCTGGTCGCAATGACGCCGGACTTGGGAAATCTCCTGACCAGTCCTCCCTCGCTAGTGGCGGGCGCAATTGCAGAGAATCACAACGAGAACGCATTCCAGAAACTAGCGAGCGCCCCAGTACACATTCTCGCGGTACCGCTGCAGCGTCAGGATCAGGTTGTGGGCGCACTGGTGGTCGTGCACGACGTCCGTTATATCCGCGAGGAGACGCTGGCGGAGTGGCGCGTGGGGTTCATGCATGTTCTCATCCAGGTCTTTTGCATCGTCTTTATCACGCTGCTGATCGTACGCTGGAGCATCGCCGGACCGATCGCGCAGGCCGCGCAATGGATGCGCGCGCTCCGCACCGGCAGGATCAGTTCCCGCCAGCAGATGCCGAATCTTGACATGTTCCGACCGCTGGCGCGCGAGGTCGCCACGATGGCCGAGAGCCTTAGCCAGGCACGCATTGCGGCGGAAAACGAAGCGCGCCTGCGCGAGGCTGCCGATTCCATGTGGACTGCTGAGCGGCTCTCCGTCCAGGTCCGAACGCGCCTGGAGGGCAGCCGACTGTTCGTCGTTTCCAACCGCCAGCCCTATATACACCAGCGCAACGGACGGAATCTTGAGGTGATGGTACCTGCCAGTGGATTGGTCACCGCACTTCAGCCCGTGCTCAATGCATGCGACGGCACCTGGATCGCGCACGGCAACGGCAACGCGGACATGGAAACCGTAGACCAGCATGATCGCTTGCGTGTCCCGCCCGACGATCCCCGCTACACGCTCCGCCGTGTGTGGCTGAGCAAGGAAGAAGAAGATGGCTACTACTATGGCTTCGCGAACGAGGGGCTTTGGCCCCTGTGCCATATCGCCCACACGCGGCCATTGTTTCGGGCGGCCGACTGGCAGCACTATCAGGCCGTCAACCGGAAATTTGCCGATGCACTGCTGCAGGAAATCGAGGACATCCCCAATCCCGTCGTTCTAGCTCAGGACTACCACTTCGCGTTGCTGCCGCGCATGATCAAAGAGGAACGGCCCGATGCGCGAGTGGCCATCTTTTGGCATATTCCGTGGCCCAATCCCGAGGCCTTCGGCATCTGTCCCTGGCAGCGGGAGTTGGTGGATGGCCTGCTGGGCGCGGATCTCATCGGGTTCCATGTTCAGTCCCACTGCAACAACTTCCTGTACACCGTCGATCGGGTGGTCGAGTCGCGTGTGGACTGGGAGCACTTTTCCGTTCTTCGCCAGGATCATCGCACCCTGGTTCGCCCGTTCCCCATCAGCGTCGACCTGACCGACCAGGATTCGGAATCCAAGAACGATGGATTCTCGTACCTGGAGCGATCCGCTCTGTTTCGCGCCCTGGGGGTCGAAGCGACGTACCTCGGGATTGGGGTGGACCGTGTGGACTACACCAAGGGAATTCTGGAGCGCTTTCTGGCGATCGAACGTTTCCTCGAAAAGTATCCAACCTATCAAGGAAAATTCACGTTCGTGCAGATTGGGGCGCCCAGCCGCACGCATATCAAGCGCTACCACGATCTGTTCGCAGAAGTAGAGTTGGAAGCGGAACGCATCAACTGGCGCTTCCAGTCGGGGAAGTGGAGGCCCATCGTGTTCCTGAAACACCAGCACAGCCACCAGGAAATCGCCCCCTACTATCGCGCCGCTGACTTGTGCCTGGTGACTTCCCTGCATGACGGTATGAACCTGGTGGCGAAAGAATTCCTTGCCGCCCGCCACGACGAGCGCGGCGTGCTGATCCTGAGCCAGTTCACGGGAGCAGCGCGTGAATTGCGTGATGCGCTGCTGATCAATCCCTATGACATCGATCACACCGCCGACGCCATCCGTGTCGCGCTGGAGATGGAGCCGGAGGAAAAACAGACTCGCATCCAGCGTATGCGCAAGATCATCAAGGAGCGCAACATCTACCGCTGGGCCGGGGATCTGATTACCGAGTTGTGCGAGATCAGACTCGACAAGAACGAGAACTCGCACGAAAGGCTGCGCGCACGCGCATCCATCGCCTGATGAAGGAGAATTCGAGGTGCTGCGACCCGAAGCGCAAGAGGAGATCGAGCCGTTTCTGAAGTCGGTGATGGGAGCGTCTCGAGCCCTGCTGATGCTCGACTATGATGGCACGCTGGCCCCATTCCGCAAGCTGCGCCATCAAGCGTTTCCGTATCCGCGCGTGGCTTCGCTGCTGCAGGAGATCGTGCAGAGCAGCCACACGCGCGTGGTAATCGTCTCCGGAAGGGACACAGGAGAAATTGTCCAGTTGCTCGGCATCCAGCCGTGTCCTGAGTTGTGGGGTCTCCACGGTTTGCAGCGGAGTCATTCTGATGGCACCGTGGACACAATGCAACTAGGGGCAGAGACTCTTGACGCCCTCTCTGACGCAGACCGCTGGTTGGGTTATCAGCAGTTGCGTCATACCGCGGAGATCAAGACGGGAAGCATTGCCGTGCACTGGCGAGGGCTCAGCGAACAGCAGGCGGAGGAGATTCGGGGTCGAGTGCTGCTTGGTTGGCAGCCGATCGCCGAGCGCAACGGGCTGGACCTCATGGTGTTTGATGGCGGCGTGGAGATCCGCGCTGCCGAAACCAACAAGGGTGCGGTTGTACGTCTACTCCTGGACGAGATGGAACCGGGCACGCCGGCCGCCTATCTGGGAGACGATACGCCGGACGAGGAGGCGTTTATCGCCCTGCGGAAGCGTGGTTTGAGCGTTCTGGTACGTCCACGCTCGCGTCGCACGGCAGCACAGGCGTGGCTCAGGCCACCCGGCGAACTGGAGGACTTTCTTGCTCAGTGGCTGGAGGCGTGCCGCAAGCACGAAATCCGCAGCGGCGAGTCGGCCGCAGCCGGAAGCCGGTAACCGGGTGCAGGCGACCAGAATCCAATCATAAGGGCGTCCGGAGAAGCCCCACCGGACGCCCGATACCTCATGCGCGTCAAAAGACGCGCTGACGCCAACATAGTCTCAGTACTGCAGAGGAGACAAGATACCCCGCGTCACCTGATCCCTGTTACGATCGCTCGGTTCCCATCAAGACACGCCAAGAGTACAGGCGGGATAACCTCCCGGTGATTTGCTCCCTACTACGATTTGATCCGGCGGCTACAATCCAAACATCGAAATCATGCGCCGGCCTTCGATCATTCTCATCACCCTGCAAATCCTGGTCGCGGGCTCGGCCCTGGCGCAAGCGGTTCCTTCCGCACTCCGTTCGGCGGTACCCTTGCTCTGCACGGAGAATCACCAAGCCGCTCGTACCCGTGTGCGTGGCACGGGTGTCATTGCTGACTCCGGTGGATCTTTGCTGACCGCTGCCCACGTCATTCAGGAGGCGCGCTCTGACTGCACCCTTAGCATCATGATCCCCGATGGTGAATGGAACCACTTTCGCCAACTGCACACGTTCCTGATCCGGGAGTGTAGTCTCTTCCTCCCACTTGACGTGGCTCTGTGCCGCATCCGTCCCGCCGACAATTCGCGTGAGTGGGCCTACATCCAACCGGCGCGTATCCGAGCGCGAACAACGATGCCCGGCGATGCCATCTCGATTACCAGCTTTACAGGATGGGGACTCTCGCCTCTGGTGCGCAGCGGGCACATCACGGGACGCCAACTCTATCAACGCCAGGATGGGTGCTATTGCGATTTCGCCATCGACATCACTGCCAGTGAGGGAATGAGTGGCAGCCCCATCATCTCAGGCCAAGGCGAGGTGATCGGAATCGTGACCCTGGCTGGAAGCGGCAAATTTCGTGGCATGTCGTTCGGCGCCAGCATGGAAGAAGCATCACGCTTTCTCAAGGAACAGGGCATCGCCACCATGCCGGATTTTCCGGTCCCCATCGCCGCGCCGCCGGCGCATTAGTTCGCTCCCGCCGGTTGGTGGTGCCCATCAGGCGGCCGACCGCGTTCCCGCTTCCGGGACCAATTTGCGCAGCAGAGACTCCAGCGTGGCCTCCCGTTGCTGCAACTCCCCCCGAAATTCGTGAAAGTCGGCCCGAGCTATTTCGTGCAATAACTGACGCTGGCGCTCGCGCAGAATAGTCACCAGCAGCGCCTCTTCCTCAACAGTGAGTTCCAGAGACATGACTTCCTCCCGCCTGCCAACAAGATTATTATGCTCCTCGCGCCCGGCAGGTTTCGAGGACCTGCACCAAGCCGGTTGGTGCATCAGGGGCAGATGGCTGCTACTGTCCGGGCTATAATGCGCGGTTCACGATTCCCGCTCGGCCAAGGTCTATGACTCGCAGATATCTCGTTCTATTTTCCGTCGTGGTGTTACAAGCTGCCGTTGTTCGCGCCGTTTCGCAGGACAGCATTTCGGGATTTGATGCAGCCTCGGCCGCCCGCCAAACCACCCTTGAAGCAAAGTTCAAGGCCATTCCCTCACCGGACGAAGCGCGCCGCCAGCATCGCATTTTTACCGCCGAGCCCCATCTTGCTGGATCCAAGCGCAATAACGAACTTGCTCGCTACGTGGCTGACGAATGGCGCAAGCAGGGACTGGAAGACATCGTCATTCATCGCTACGACGTCTACGCCACCGCGCCGAAGAGTGCGTCGCTGGAAATGATCGCCCCGGTGAAGTACAGGGCCGGCCTGCGCGAAGAGGCCTATGCTGTCGATCCCGACACGAAAAACCCGGGTGTCAGTTCCGCGTGGACCGGCATGTCGGTGTCCGGAGAAGTGACCGCGCCCGTCGTCTACGCTCACAGCGGCAATCCTGAGGACTACGATCTGCTGCGCAAGCAAGGGGTCGACGTCAAAGGCAAGATCGTGCTGGTGCGCTACTCGAATCCGTACAGCTACCGTGGCTTCAAGGCTCTGACCGCCGAACGCGAAGGTGCTGCGGCCATCTTGATCTACAGTGATCCCGCCGAAGACGGCTTCAAGAAAGGCAAGGTATTTCCTGACGGCCCCTGGGGCCCGGAGAGCCACATCCAGCGCGGCGCCATCACGTACGACTTCATGGTTCCCGGCGATCCGCTCACACCGGGTTGGGCGTCTGTGCCGGGCGCCAAGCGGATTCCGATTGAGCAAGCGGTGTCAGCTCCGAAAATCATGGCCTTGCCCCTTTCGTACAAAGATGCCAGGCCGCTGCTCGAGAATCTTGGCGGACCCCGCGCCCCCGACGACTGGCAAGGTGGATTGCCTATCGAGTACCACCTCGGCGGCGAGCGTGCGCGCGTTCACCTGAAGATCGAGATGGACAACTCGATCAAGCCTTACTACGTCGTCGAGGGCCGAATTCGCGGCGCCGAACTGCCCGACGAGTGGGTGGTGCTCGGCAATCATCGCGACGCCTGGGTGTTTGGCGGCGTCGATCCCAGCAGCGGCACCGCGTCCATGATGGAAATGACGCGTGCCTTCGGTCAACTTAAGAAGCAAGGCATTCGTCCGCGCCGCACGCTCGTCGTTTGCAGCTGGGACGGTGAGGAGGTTGGGCTCACCGGCTCGACAGAATGGGGCGAGCAGTTTGCCGACGAATTGCGCAAGAACGCCGTGGCCTATTTGAACGTGGATTCCTCCACCTCGGGTGCTGACTTCGAGGGCAGCGCGGTGGCATCACTCGGGCCGATGCTGGTGGAAGCGACGCGTAGCCTGCGGGATCCCTCCGGCAAGTCGCTCTATGAGGCATGGAAGCTGAGTTCCGCGCGAAACCGCAAGGAATCGAAGGATGACCGTCCTGTCGCGGATGACAACCTCGCCGATACCCGCATCGGCAGCGGCTCCGACCATACGGTCTTTCTGAACTTTGTCGGGATGCCTGTGATCGGACTGAGCTTCGAAGGAGCCTACGGCGTCTATCACTCCATGTATGACGACTTTTACTGGATGAATCACTTCGGCGATCCCGGCTACCGCTATCACACGCTGATGGCGCAACTGTGGGGCGTGCTCGCTCTGCGCCTGGCAAATGCTGAGCTGCTGCCCTTTGATTTCGCAGCCTATGCCGGCAACATCCGCCAATTTGTGGCCGAACTCTCCAAGGGGAAGGACATGAGCGCGTTGGACCTCAATCCCGTGCTCACGGACATCGACAAATTCGAAGCAGCTGGCAAAAGGCTGGACGATTCCCTGCAGCAAGCCCTGGCCGCGGGCAAACTCGATCAAAAACTCAGAGACGAGGTCAATGCCGGCATGATGCAGGTCGAGCGCAACTGGCTCAATCCCCACGGCATCCCCGGACGCCCGTGGTTCAAGCACATTCTCTACGGCGCCCGCTTCACTTACGCACACCTGGAACTTCCCGGCCTGACCGAAGCGGTCGAGAAGCAGGACTGGCCAACGGCCCGACAGCAGGCAGAAATCCTGCGTCAATGCCTTGAAAAGAACACTGTGCTGGTCAACAGGTTGAGCGAGCGTCTCGGCGTCAAATGACGCATTAGTCGGCGATCAGCAGGCTCTCCGCAAATGGCCACTCCTCATCCACCCATTGGGCATCGCAGTGGAAGCCGGCCGCCATCGCCAGTTGCAGCAATTCGGGCCGGGAGTATTTATGGCTGGTCTCCGTCCAGATCGTCTCGCCCTCACTGAACGTCACGGTCAGCCCGGCGCGGGCGATGGTTACATTCTGAGCACGCAGGGACTGCAGGTGCATCTCGATGCTGCGCGTTTCAGAATTGAAGCGCGCTTCATGCGCGAATTCTGACAGGCGGAAGTTGCCGCCTAATTCTCGATTGATCCGGTTCAGCAGGTTCAGATTGAAGGCGGCAGTCACGCCCAGATTATCGTCGTAGGCGTCGAGCAACTGCGGAATCGGCTTGATCAGGTCGGTACCCAACAGCAATGCGTCACCCTCTTGCAGGATCTGGCGCACCGAACGCATGAACTTCACATCCGCCGGCCGATCAAAATTGCCGATCGTACTTCCCAGGAACAACACCAGTAACCGCTCCCCGGGACCACGCTGCTCCGCTACTTCCCGCAGACCGTCCAGGTATTCGCGTTCGAATCCCACAATGCTGATGTGCTCGATGTCGCCCAGTTCGCGGGCGCACATGGTGAGCGCAGTATGCGAAATTTCAATGGGACAGTAGCGGGTGGGCCGGTCCAGCGCTTCCAGCAGGTAGCGTGTCTTCTTCCCGCTGCCGCTGCCCAGTTCCGCCACTACGACCGGGGCGGAGAGGCGCGCCACGATCTCGGGTGCATTGAGCCGCAGCAGGCGGTCATCCGCGCGGGTCAATCCGTATTCCGGGAGGGCGCTGATGACTTCGAACAGCGCGGAGCCGACTTCGTCGTACAGATATTTTGAGGGCAATTCTTTCTGACCGCGCCGCAGCAAGCCGGCACGGATATCAGCGGCGAATTCAAACGCGGGATCGGCGACAACCGCCTGTCTCAAGATCATCGTATCCTCAATCGAGCCGGTTGCTCACGCAGCGGAATCCTGCGTACACATATTGATAGTGGGGTTGGAACCAGTTACGGAATGAAGGCCGCAGCATGCACGCACCGGTGCGTGCCGACGCGCCTTTGATGACGTAATGCCGGCCGTCGAAAAAGTCGGCGGAGTACCCGCGATAAAACGGAAATGGCTCGAATCCGGCAAAAGGCGCAAACCGTGTCGACGTCCACTCCCAGCCGTTGCCCACGATATCCTCAACGCCGAACGCGCTCGCTCCCTGCGGATAGCTTCCTATGTCAACCGGATCCCAGTTCGCGAAATCAAAGTTCCCGCGGTGCGGGTCTGGTGGTTCGGAGCCCCACGGATAGGGCCTGGCTTGGCCGCGCGCCGTTCCGTAGGCCGCCCGTTGCCACTGCGCTTCTGTGGGCAAGCTCTTGCCTGCCCACCGCGCATAAGCGCTGGCTTCGGCGTGACTCACATAGACAGGCCAATCGGGCGGCAGAGGAGATTCCTCAAACATTCCTCGCCAGAGCCACTCGTCGCCCCTGCGGCGCCAGAACGCAGGATGGGAGATGCCACTCGCCTCTTTCCACGCCCAGTCGTCATCACTCCACAACGCTCTATGTTCGTAACCGCCGGCGTGCAGGAATTCGGCGTACTCGCGATTCGTCACTTTGTGGCGATCGATGGCGAATCGCGGGACGTCCACCGTGTGCTGCTCGTATTCGTTGTCCCAGCCGAAGGCGTCGTTGGTACGCGTGAGACCCAGGGTCGCTGGGCCCGCCGGAATTTCGACGAGTGCCGGATGAGCACTCGTGTGCCTCAGTGTCCGGCCGAGACTTTTGTCCGAACCCGACGGTCGAACTTTCCGATCGTAGGGCAACTGATGCAGCATGTACGCCAGCGTCTCGGCATGCATTAGCCGATGCTCGATGGCCACATTCAGCAGCAGCTCTGGTGAGAACTCGGCCTCATTCCTGCGTGCTCCGGTCAGGACCGGCATCAGCTTCTCGTCAAGCTCATCGCGCACGTGCCGCACGTACTCCCGCACCTCCGTGATCGCAGGCCAATCTGAGGGCTGATCAGCTGGCCGTCCTCCGCCGACCGGATCAATGCCGAATGCAAAGAGCCGATCCAGCTCAGGACGGAACTTTGCCGCCGACAGCAACCTCCCATTCAACAGGTTCCAGTCGAAGGCCTCGAGGTGTCCGATGTAGAAAACAATACGGTGGCGTTCCGGGATGGGGCGATCGTACAGCGCTTCGGGTCGTACGACATCGAACAGCGTGTCCGTGACGTGTCGTGCCTGTATCAGGCGGATACTGAGATCGCTGGGAACCAGCGTCTCGACGTTCGCAGCAAGCATTCCGACCCTCCTGGGGACAATAGGTTTCAGCGAGTGCGAGTTTGCCTCTGCATTTGGATGCCATTGTCCATCCTGAGGCCGCTTCTTTTCTCGGACACACTAGCCCTGGGTTGGGATTAAACTCGCTGAGAAAACAAAGGAGCCAGGAGGGCCGCATGCCGTCACGGTTGGGAGGGTCCTGCCTCGTCAGTCTGTTAATCGTGGTTGTGCTCGGGAGTGGTTCCCTGGGACAGCGCGGAAACTATCCCAAGCCCCCCGATCCCGCAATTACGGAGCCACCCTCACCGGAAATCGGAGTGCCTCGCAAGCCGGACATCGTAGAGATGGAGCGCGAAGCACATGAACTGTCCGTTCTCGCCGGCAGCATTCCCGGCGACGTGGATCAGATGAAGAAGGGACTGCTCCCGAAAGACGCGGTGGACAAGCTCAAGAAGATTGAAAAACTCTCCAAGCGTCTGCGCACACAAATCCAACCGTGATCAACAAGCAAAGGCACGAGAGCGTGACGCCGGCACGAGTACAGTGCCTGCTCCCAGCCCGCGGGCCCGGCGACTTGTGAGCCCGCAACCTTAGAACGTGATCCGCACCGCAAACTCCAACTGCCGTGGAGCGCCGAATCCATAGGTCCCCGAGCCGGCCACAACGCGATCCAGACGCGACGTGCAAAACGTAACCGAACTGCCACAGAAACCAGGAGAGCTGGCATTGTTCAGAGAGGATCCGGGAGACCCATCCAACACACCGTTCAGTTGCTGGCCTGCGCCTCCAAAATTGGCAAAGTTGAAGACGTTGTATGCGAATACAGTCGGTTCCAACCGGACGCGCTCACCCAAACGGAATGGCCAGGTAAAGCGCAGATCGATTGTCTTCAGCCAAGTCGCTGTGGCGTAGTGGCCCGGCACAGGCTCGAGAGTTGGATATACGGCTCCGAGCGCGGAAAGCTGATTCGAATTGAAGAGCTGCGCAACCACCAGTCTCTGCCCGGCCAAGGTCAGGCGCTGCGAGTAGTTCGCGTTGTAATTGGCGATGACTTGTTGAAGGCTGCTGCCGGAGTAGCCGCCCAGGCCGCCGATGCCGGTTCCAGGCATCAGGTCGCCCACGGTGCCATCCCCGGTAGCATCGCTGCGAAAGATTTCCCCGGCAACTCCGCCACCATCCAATTGCGGAAGGCGTGCGGTAATCGGAAGCGGTGAGAGCAGTTGAGTCAAGAATGTAAGGTGCGCCCCGCGAGGCAAATCCAGCGAAGGGGTAACGGTGATCATGTTGCGGCGGTCCAGGCCCGAAGCTCCAAAATGCCCGACGTGCGGATTAACGTAGTCCTCCGCGCGGGTCAGCACCGAGAAATCGCCACCACCGCCGTCCGCCATTGCGACATTGCTTTCGTACTTCGAATAGGTGTAGCTGGCTCCGAGATCGAACCGGCGAACTCCCGGCCCGCGCAGCGGGAAGGAGGTTTTGAAAGCGAGGTGAAATCCGTTGTACTCGGTGCGGCCGCCGGGAACATACATGACGTTCGACCCGACACTCGGATTGATCCCGCCAAACGCGGCATCCCGTTTGCCGAGCACCGAGCATGGGAAGGGGCCGCAGTAGGCATTGGAGGAATCCAGCCCGTTGCGGGCGAAATCGACAATACTGGCATCATGCACGGTCGCGATATAGCACTGCACGGCCGCCTGCGAACTGCTTCCGGCTGACAGGGCGAGTGGGCAACCCGCCGGGACCACCGTCGCATTGATGGCGGCTAGCTCGGTTAAGTAGGTGTTTTGAGCGGGATCCGGGTTGCTGCCATCCGTGAGATAGCGCACATCACCCACGTGATTGGTGTCAATCCCCATCGGAAATTGCGTACCCACCTGCCGTACATAGTCGACCGAAAACATGGTGTGCCCGCCGAGTTCCCGTTGAAACCCTGCACTCATGTGAACCACGCGCGGTGTCCGGTAGTTGGGCGCCAGCATCGCGCCGAAGTTCGCATTGCTGTTGGCCAACGCGTACACGTTCGGTCCGCTCGTCACCGATTCCTGGTCCGTCAGAAACGCCGTCTGCAGCGCTTCGATTGCTGGGGCTGCCACGCCGATCGGTTGCCCACAAATTCCTGTGGCAATGTCAACCGGTTCTGAGTCGACTGTCACCGAATTCACAACAGAACCATCGGGAAATAGCACTGACCCGTTCGGGCACAACGTCAGGCTGCGATAGTACTGCCCCTGCGACAAGCGGCTGATCCGATCCTGGTAGGAGTTCTGCAGCAGGAAGTTGTCGAAGAACATGCCGCCGCCCGCGCGCACAATGGTGCGCCCATGCCGCCCCGGATCCCACGCGATACCGGCCTGCGGCGCAAAATTCCAGTTCGGCTGACTCACGCGATTCCCCAGCCCTTTGATGTTGCCGAACTGATCGAGAGTCGGAACCGATGCCAAATCGCTGTTCGTACGCCCTGTATCGCGAGCGTAATTCACGCCCACCGTGATATTGAGATTCGGGAATAACTTGAAGGTATCGGCGGCATAGAGTTCCATTCGTGTGTCCGTGTGTCCGCCGGTGTTGCGATTCAGAGACGAATGCTCGCTGAAATTCCCCAGACCGTTGTAAATCGTGACTGTGCCGACGGGATAATTCAACGGATTCCCTGCCGCACCGCGAGGATCGCCCGGGAACAATGGCGGAAACGGGGGATTCGGATCGCTGAAGACTGCGTCAAGGACGTCAATACCGTTCGAACTGGTCACCGACGGTCCAAAGGCTCCAGGCGCGTAGAAATCATTTTGGGTAATGTAGTGAATCGCACCGCCGAAACGAAGCGTATGGCGGTCATGGAACGGCGTGCTGGCATCGTAGCGTCCGAACAGATCGCGTTGGACGGTTTGCCTTGGCCCCAGCACGCTGGGCCCGAGCTCGAAGGAACCGATCTGCTGATGAAACGGAGCGCCCGGCCAGATGACCGAATCGGCTCCCAACGCCGGGTTGATGGCATTGACCAGTTTCTGATAGCCGAACCGCCCGCTGTGGGCAAAGCGCCCGCGATTCCAGTCCAGACCAAACACGGCGCTGGGAACGTTGACCTGGTCGCGGTAACCCGCCCAGCTGTCGGTCGGTCCGATCTGGTTCGCGTTGTCGTAACTGAAACGGGCAAACCACTTCGCGTTGTCGGACCAGTTGTAGTCCAGACGCGCGGTCAGCATATTCTCGCGGAAGTAGGAATCGCGCAGCGAAGGGCCCGGACTATAGGGGAAACCCTGGTAAAACGGCAACTGGCCGTCCTGCTTGGCCCGCTCGCCTCCAACAAACAAGAACGCCTTATCTTTGATCAGGGCGCCGCCGAATCCAAAGCCAAAGTGCTGGCGGTCGTAATTCGTGTCGACACCGGAAGGAAATCCAGTCACTCCGGCGCGCTTGTCGCGATAGTTCCCGAAAACGTCGCCATGCCATTGGTCTCCACCCGAGCGCGTGACCAGTCGCACCGACCCCGTGGCATTCAGCGACTGAAAGACCTCCGGCACGGTGCGGGTGACGATCAACTCGCGTACAGCCTCAGCCGGTAGATTGGCAACGGCCGCACCCTTGGTTTCATCCATCGCCTCGACTTCATCGATGTCGTAATGCACGGTACGCCCGTACTGACTGTTGATCGAGAGCGCCTGGTATCCCGACTTCCCCGCCTCAAGGATCGACCCATCGACGACCTGGACACCCGGCTCCAGTCGCGCCAGTTCCAGAGTGTGCCTCCCATTGATCGGGAGCCTATCTACCGAGGTACCGAGCAACGTACTCTCCAACCGCGCCGGACCGGGGTTGATCGCCTCAAGCTTGAAGTCTGCCGTTCCCGCCTCACCCGCCTTGATCGTGACTTGCGTCTCTGCCAGTAGAAAATTCGCAGCTTCTACGGCTACCGTGTACTGCCCCGGCACTAAGGCTTCGGAGGCGAAGGCGCCGTCTTTGCCGGACCGGGCTACGCTGCTCGTACCTTCGGCCTTGGACCGAAACAGGACACGCGCCCCCTCGATCGGATTGCCATCGGCATCCTTCACCGTGCCCTGAATCGTTCCGGTGGTGGGAGGTTCCTGGCCCCGCGAGGGCAAGCTCACTAAAACGATGAGAAGAAAAGAAAAAGAAAGGTAACGGAACCAGCGTTGCCACAAAACAGGCTTCTGTAACAAAGTGCCACTCTCCTGGGAGCAGAGCGCGAAAGCGTCTGCGCGTCTAGGGTCTGATCTGCAACAATGGATAGGACAGTTTACTAGATGCGGCCCTATCCTCGCGGCGCTGTATGCCTTGCCGTCACATCCTGGGATCCAAGGCGTCTTAGAACGAGTCCTTGGTGGTGTAGTACCCGGCCCGGTGGCGGGCCTGGTAAGGTCCCCCTGCCGGTGGGTTCACCAGATCGACGTCGATCCGGCGAAAGTCTGAGTCGGCATTCCGTTGCGAGGGATAGTAGGCGAGCAGGTACTGGGTACGCAGCTCGTCGCTGATCTTGTGGAACGCTTCGTCGAGTTGGGGCAGCGAATTCGCATAATAGTACTTTCCGCCCGTGTCTTCCGAGAACTGGATCAGCGCGTGTTCGCCGCCAGTATCGCGTCCGGCGCTGGCTTCGATGGGCACGATAATAATGCTGTAGATGATTGCCTCGGATTCCTGGGCGGCCCGCAATGCCTGTTGATAGTTCACCTGGCTGATCGTGTCGCCACCGTCGGTGACGATCACAATCACCTTCCGTCCCTCCCGGGCTCCCAGGGCTTGCGCCCCAAGAAACACCATGTCAAAGAGCGCGGTGGCGGAACCGTTTCGCAGCCGGTCGATTCCGGTATCGATCTTGTCCAGACTGGAAGTAAAGGGAACGACTTCCCTCACCTCCTCGCTGAACTGGTAAACGCTGAGTCCATCCTTGGGACGCAAGACCGTGTGGGCGAACTTGTGGGAGGCTGCCTGCTCAAGCGGGAGATCTTTTTTGGTGCTCAGGCTCGTATCGATTGCCAGTACGATCGAAAGTGGCAATGCGGACTCACGGTCGAAAATCGCGATTTTCTGCTCTTTCCCGTCTTCTTTGAGTGTGAAATTCTCTTTCTGCAGAGTCGCCACCGGTGCGCCGTGCTGATCGGTCACGGTCACAAACACGTTGACGAGCTTCACGTCCACCTTGAGGGTGGTGTCCGACTCCTGCCCCATGCAGGGCAGGCTTGCGCAACCCAGGACAACGGCCAGAAATAGTGGTTTCATGCGGGGGACATTCATTTGGATGCGGGATGCACTCCGGCCGTGCCCGCCGCGCGTGGGATTTCTTGGGGAAAGGGTTCGCCGTCTGCCCATACGGCCCCATCCTCGAAATATTCCTTTTTCCAGATCGGGACCGTCTTCTTCAGAATGTCAATGATCCAGCGGCAAGCCTCAAACGCAGGGCCGCGGTGGGCTGAAGTCACGATGACCAGGACGCTGGCCTCGCCGATTTCCAGCCGTCCCAGGCGGTGGACGATGGCCACGTCGCGGACGGCAAAGTCGGCCTTGGCCTGTTCGGCCAGACCCTGCATCTGCTTCAGGGCCATGGCTTCGTAAGCCTCGTAATCGAGGTACAGTGTGCGCTTCCCGCGCGTTTGGTTGCGGACGACTCCCTCGAACACTACGGCTGCGCCATCTTCCGCCCGCTTCATTCGATCGAGTTCGGCCTGGGTGGAGATGGACTCGCGCACAATTCGGACCCCAGCCTCCGAACCTCCGCTGACCGGCGGCAGCAGGGCCACCTCGTCGCCGGACTGTAAGGCGTAATCGGCGCCCGCGTATTCCTGATTCACCGACAAGGCCAGCGACGGGAGCAGATCCTCGAAGCGCGGTGTCTGGCGGGCATAATGGGAGAGTAGAGTCTCGACCCGTGCTCCCTCGGGCAGTTCCAGGGTTTCATTGGACCGTCCCACCAGGTCCTTCAGTGCGCCGAAAAAGAGTACGCGGATCTGCATCGCCGATTGGTGTCGCAATTCTCGAACAGTGTAGCGCGTTTGACACCTCCGAAGCCCTAAACGGGCATCGACTTGGGCAAGCGGCCCACCGGGCGGCCAATTACCTCCGTAATCGTGCAATGGGTCACTTTCCGGCATACCCTTGATCCTTAAGCTCCACAGTATCCAGGAGGCGGCAATCTCCACCCCGGCTCAAACCGATGCGGCTCGCAATGCGTCTGCCCGTGCGTTTATCCATAGCCTGAACATTCTGGTGAAGTACACCCGGCTGTACGGCGTCAGGCACAAGCGGACGGAAGGACAATTCCAGGTTACCTGGAACGAATTGCAGGCTGCGCTGCCCAAGACCGGCGATGGTGGCTTCCTTCTGGGTGTATCGGATAACAAACTTCTTCTGGATGGCATCCCGCTCGAAACTGGGCAAGCGGAACGGAGCTTTGCACAGCTGCTGAATGCGGCGGGCCTCGCCAGCATTCACTTCACAAAGGTTACTCTTGAGGACTTCACCCGGCTGGTCAGCGCGTTCGCCATGGGCGGATCCAAGGCGCAGGACTTTGCCAAACAGATTAAAGAGACGCTCGGCGACAATAAGAATTCTTCCATTCGCATCAACGAAGTGAAGTTCGTCGCCGCGGATCCTGCGACGGGTGAGATCTCGGTTGCGGCTCAGATCGCGGCACAATCGCTCGGACCAGAATTCAAGCAGTGGTTGAATGATCCACAAAAATTGCTGCAACTGATCGCAGCCGCGCAAGGGGCAAGCTCGGGAGGCTCCGGAGAACCCGGCGGCGCTCCGCTTGGAAGCGTGCCCACCATTCCCATTCGTGGCGGAGGCGGCGGCACGGGCACCGGTTCGGGTGGTGGCAGCGGCACGGGAGGCGGCGGCACCGGCGGCACCGGGGGCAGCGGCACCGGGGGCAGCGGCACTGGGGGCGGTACAGGAACCGGCGCAGGCGGCGGTTGGAGCGGAGGCGTTGTGCCTCTGCAGGAAGAAGAGGTGATTCAGGCCATCCGCATGCTCACCCACTTTGGGCAGGCGGCGCAGGACCCGAACGCCAATCCCGAAGAACTGATGAAAACCGAATTGAGCAAGGCGCCCGAAGGCACCAAGCTCAACCTGGCCAACCTGCTGGAGAGCTTGTCCGCACAGGTGACGACGCACGCCGAGGAAAGCGATACGCCGCTGCTCATGAAAGCGGCCGAGCACATGGCCATCCGTTTTGCTCTCGACCGCTATCAGCGCGGTGAGGTCAAAGTGAACGCCGTGCACCAGATGATGGAGCACATGAGCCGCCAGATGGACACCCTGCGCCAGATTCTGAGGGTGCAGGAAGACAAGATGTCCAAGGCCGGCATCCTGGTCGAGTCTCACGCCGACATTCTCGACCGCATGTTCTGGGCAGAAGTTCCCGAAGCCGGCAAGAAGAGCGTACTGCTCTCCGGCGAAGCCGCGTGCGTGCCGCCGCGCAATATTCGCCAGTTTGTGGAGATGCTGATCGAACGCGGCGACAATGAACTGGCCGCGAAGATTCTCGCCAACTACACCGGCTGTCTTGACGCCAAGGAACTGGACCCACGCCGCAAGACCTCGATCGGCCTGGCGCAGATTGCCGACCTCTACGCCAGCGCGTCCGAAGAAGTGATGCCGAATGCGATTGCTAAGATCGGCGAGAAGCTGGCCAAGGAAACCGACAGTGAAGTCCAGAGCTTGCTGAGCGCGGCGTTCACCCGCTTCGGACAGGAGGCCTGCTCCCGCAAGAAGTACAAGGCGGTCGCCGAAGTCTGCTCGGCCCTCCAGGGCATCGGGCAGGAACGTCCGCTCCTGGTACAGGATTTGCGCTCGCGTGTGGGCGTCGAGAACCGGCTACCGGAAATCATCGAGGAAGCAATCAATTCGCCCGCCGTGGCCGATGATCTCATCAATGTTCTGCAGCAGATCCCAAAGAGCGCGGTCGAACATCTTTCCGACCGCTTCTTCCGCTCGCAGAAACGTACGGAGTGCGATCGCATCGTGGAACTCGTCGACGAACTGGGACAGCCCGCGGTGGACGATCTTCGCGAAACCCTGCGCACGGGACAGCCCCGCCAGGCCGCCGCGACCGTCGGCTTGCTCAGCCGCCTCGGCGTGACCACGCTGCTCGAACTGCTGCCCACACGCATGCCGGAATTCAACCGCTTCTACCAGGATCTGGTCGTGCGGCAGATTGCGTACGGGGCCGCATCCGATCGTGGCCGGACTCTGCTGGAGTTGCTCGAATTGCTCGACCCCTTGATCCTGCCAGAAACGATCGACGAGATCGGGATGAGCCTGGATCGGACCGCCAGCTCCAGCCTGATTGCTCTCGCCACAGCGGGAGAGGCCGCGTCGCGGCCGCCATTCGTGCAGCTTAAGGCGATCGAGGCGCTGGGCCGCCTGCGCGAACCGGAAGCCGTGCCCGCGCTGCGCAGCATCGTGGAAGAGAAAAAACTCTGGGGACGCACCCAGCATCGGGAATTGCGCGTCGCCGCGGCGCAGGCGCTCTCCAAGATCGATCCGCGCTACGGAGCACAGGTCATGTCCGACAGCGGCCTCGACTCTGCGGAACTGGCCGTTGCCCCGCTGGATCCCGCCCCCGCCTGCCCTTGGGTGCGGCAGCGCCGCTATGAGCGCGTGATCCTGCCGCGCACCTTCTCGGCTACGCTGAGCAGTTCCTGGGGCAAGTCCACGGTCATCATGCGCGAGATGAGCCTTGGCGGCGGTATGGGCACGCGGAACGACAACCTTCGCGTCGGCTCTGAAGCCAACGTAGAAATCTCGACCGGCGTGAAGAAGATCCGCGGCCAGGTTCTGTTGCGCCGCGCCCGCGTCAATGAAATCGGCTTCGAGTTCGTCAGCATGGACCTTGACAGCCGCCACCGACTTCGCCGCATCCTCGTCGAAGCTCTGGAAAAGGCGCCCGAAAACCGCAATGCCAGCTGGGACGGCGAGCGCAAAGGGTAGAACCGCAGTTCTCAGTTCTCAGCCCACGGCTCACGGCTGGCAGCCCACAGCATCGCTCCCGCAATCCGCAGCTGTTGCAATCCGTTTTGAATGCTCTTGTGAACGGTGGATGGGGATTGCTGTGGGCCGTGAGCTGTCAGCCGTGCGCTATAGCGGTACTGCCGGACAAGGCAAAAGGGCCCGCCCCATGCCAGGCCCTTCGTGTGCGGACTCCGAATCTAAACGACCTTCACAAAAATAATCACGAGCGCGAACAGCACCAGCGACTCGATGAAGGCCAAGCCAAGAATCAACGCGACCTGAATGCCGGCGCGCGCTGCGGGATTCCGTCCCAGCGCTTCGCAAGCCGCCGACGCAGCACGCCCCTGGCCCTGGGCGGCCAATCCGGACGCAATCGCAATGGCGAAGCCGGAGGTAATTGCCACCCAGTTGGTTGGGGAGCTCGCCTTGTCCCCTCCCTGCGCGAACGCTGGGATGGCAAACATCGAAATCAACAGCAAGAGGAACAACAACATCATCACTTTCCGCATGTGCTTCTCTCCTTGTATGAATCGCCTCCAGTGGGTGGTTGACGCCGCGCTTTCAGAGCCGGCGCCCTCACGCTGGAAGGCAGGTGACAGGTCACAGGTGACAGGTCTCAGGATGTCCGTTTACGGTTTTCCCGTGACCTGTGACCCGTCACCTGTGACCGCCGCTAGTGCTCATGTGCCAAAGCTTCGCCCAAGTAAACCGTCGCCAGCAACACGAAGATGTATGTCTGGATGAACGACACGCCGATGTGCAGGCCCTCGAAAATAATCGGAATCCCGAGCGGCACGAGCGAAAAGAACACCAGCGTCACCATTTCACCCGCGAACATATTCGCGAACAGACGGACTGTCAGTGACAGCACGCGCGCGGCGTGGCTGAAAATTTCGATGGGAAAAATCAAGATCGGCAGCATGATCCGGACCGTCATCGGCATTCCTTCCTGCGGCCCGATAAAATGCTTGAGATATCCGAATACCCCGTTCTCCCGGATCCCCTGGTAGTGGTAATAAAACCAGGTCAGCAGCGCACAGCCCAGCGGAACGATCGGCACTGCCGTTGGCGACTCGAGGCCTGGGACCAGCCCGATCAGATTGCAGGTCAGGATAAACATGCCCAGAGCCATCAGATAAGGAACGAACCTCTCGGAATGATGGCCGATGATCTCACGCGCCATTCCGCTCACGAAGCCGTAGAGACCTTCTACCACGTGCTGCACGCCGCTCGGGCGCTCGACGGACAGTCGCGCGCGCACCACCACAAAAAATGTGACCAATAACAGCACCACCAGGATCTGCATGGCGAGAGCGTTTGGAATGGGAGCAGCTGCGTTCTTCGGATGAATGCCGAGCGCGTGCAGCAGCGCCAGCACCGGTCCGCCGAAGAGATGATTCAGGAGTTTAGTGAACGCCAGTTGTTCCATGCGAAAGAACGCTACGACCTTCGGGCCGCGAGTTATGAGCTTGAATCAGGTTGCTCGAAGCCTAGTTTCTGCGGAATGCCACGTACGCCTCGACCCCTGCCTCGACCATCATGGCTACCACCGGCAGGCACAGACCCCACAGGAATCCGCGGAAGGCTAATGCAGAACCTTTAAAGATAGCATACGCAACGACCGCCACCAACCCGTAACGAACCAGGAAACGGAACACGATGACGCGTCCCTTTTCCTTGCTGGCACGGTTGACGACGCGATCCGCCAACCCTTCGACACCACGGGCCAGCGCTCGAAAGTTGACATAAGAAACAGCGCAGCCTGCCACTACCCCAAGCAAGCCTGTCCAATCATAAAACCAGTAGACCGGGAACAGCAGCAGGGCAGCGGCCACCAGCATGGTCCGGAGCATCCTTGGGATGGCACGGGCATAGAAGGACTCGACTTCGGGGCTCTCAGGGAGCGGGACCGGATTCGGAGAGTCAGTCATCCTTGAAACTGGAGAGTGCCATGCGAATCATCTGGCCGAATCCCACGACCGCGCCGAATAGAAGGCCGACCAGATACAGCCACTTGGTGTGCAACCAATAATCGAGAAGCTTGCCAAGAACGAAACCGAGAATGACCGACGCCGGAATAATGAACCCGATTTCCGAATAGCGCGCCAGAGTGACCAGCGGATCTTTCTTTAGCGGCGGCTTTCCCGGCTCCGTCATGCGAGGGAATTGTAAATCAGCCGCGAGCCCCGAGCTTCGAGCTACGAGCCAGGAGGTGACTGGTCTCGGGCGAGATGCCGGCGCCTCTATCGCATCGCCAGGTGGGACGTCTGCGCCAACCCCAGCGCCCAGTTCACGCTGTGGAGGAAGGGTTCCGGATAAATGCCGATCACGATGGTGGCTAGGGCGGTAATGCCCAGCGCAACCCGCATCCCGAGGCTTACAGGCAAGCGGGTGGCTTCGAGCGGTTCGCGCACGAACATCGCGTTGGCGATCTTCAGGTAGTAATAGAGTCCGAAGACGGAATACAGCACGCCGAGCGCGGCGAGCGCGTAGTGGCCGCTCTCAATCAAACTGAGGAAGATGTAGTACTTGCCCAGGAACCCGGCCATGGGCGGAATTCCGGCCAGCGAGAGCAGAAAGAGCAACATCAGGACCGCTTCGACCGGCTGGCGCTGGTAGAGGCCTGCCATGTCGTCGAGTTCGTCGCCGATCACATTGCGCTGGCGCAGCGACGTGATCACCGCGAACGCGCCGAGATTCATGAAGGTGTAGACGAGCAGGTAGACGAGGATGCCCTTGATACCGTCGATGAACCCTGGCGCGCCGGGCACGGATGTTCCGAGCGCGACAAATGCCAGCAGCATGTACCCAACGTGTGCTATCGATGAATAGGCCAGCAGGCGCTTGGTGTTGTTCTGCGTAAGCGCGGCGAAGTTGGCTCCGGTCATGGTCGCAATCGCCACGAAGATGACGATCGGAGTGTAGATCGAGCGCAAGGGGAACAGGCCAAAGATCAGGATGCGGATCAGCATCGCCCACGCCGCTGCCTTCACGGCTACTGACATGAAGCCGGTAATGCTGGTGGGCGCGCCTTCGTAAGCGTCCGGCGCCCACTGGTGGAACGGAATGGCGGCGATCTTGAATAGCAGGCCGACCATGGTGGTGAGGACGGCGATGACGACGACCGGGTTATGTGCATCGAGCCGAGCGACAGCTCGTTGAATGACGATCAGATTCGTGCTGCCGGAAAGGCCGTAGAGCAAGGACAATCCGTAGGCAAAGATCCCCGAGGAAAATGCGCCCAGCAACAGATACTTCAGAGCGGCTTCGTTGGAGCGGCGATCGCGGCGCAGGAAGCCGACCAGCACATAGGTGGAGATCGCCATCAGCTCCAGGCCGATGAAGATCAGCACAATGTCGATTCCGGCGGCCATGCACATCATGCCGACGACTGAGAGTAACAACAGCGCGTAGTACTCGCCGTGGTGCTCATTTTCAATATCGAGGTAACGCACCGACATCAGGATGGCAATGGCTGCACCGGCCAGAAACAGATACCAGAAATAGATCGCGATGCGATCAACGTAGAGAGAGTTGTAGAAACCGACACCGCCGTTTGGGAACATCCATTGAATCTGGGCGACGCAGCCGGCGGCAAAGAGAATGCCGACGAACGCGCCGACTGCGTTGATCCACTTCCACTCTTTCGGGACCCAGAGATCAATGAGCAGGAGGCCGAGAGCAAAAATGGTGAGCTCTACCATCGGCAGCATGAGCCGGTATTCGACTGGCGTGAGGCCCGTCACTGGATGGTTCCTTTCGCCTTCGCAGCAGCAGCCTTAGATGCCGACTTCACTGCCTCGTGCAGGGGCGCAATGGCGACGGGCGGAGTCTGGGGCATTGCCTCTGCCGGCGGCGTCGCCTGCGCATGCACCGGTTGATTCGTGGCTCCGTTATCGTGAATGGTCTGAACGATCTGATTCACCGGCTGTTCGAGGATTTGGAAGAACGGCTTCGGGTAGAGGCCGATCCAGAACGCCATGATGATCAAGGGCGCAAAAGTCAGCACTTCGCGCGGCGTCAGGTCATGCAGCTTTTCGTTCTTGGGGTTTGTAACGGTTCCGAAGAACACGCGCTGGTATAGCCACAGCAAGTAGGCGGCGGCCAGCACGACTCCAGGAACAGCCCATGCCGCCCATCTCCAGTTCGCGGTGAAGGCGCCCTGCAGGATCGTAAACTCGCCGACGAAACCGTTCAGCAACGGCAGTCCCATCGACGACAGGAACATGATCATGGTGATCGTCGCGTAGACGGGCATCACATTCGAAATCCCGCCATACTCGGCGATCTCACGGGTGTGGCGGCGTTCGTAGAGAATGCCGACGATCAAGAAGAGCGCGCCGGTCGAGATGCCGTGATTAATCTGCTGTAGGACCGACCCGCTCAGTCCCGTCGAGTTCAGGGCAAAGATTCCCAGCGTGCAGAAGCCGAGGTGGCTGACCGAAGAGTAGGCCACCAGCTTCTTCATGTCCTTCTGCATGAGTGAGACGAGCGCGCCATAGATGATGCCGACGATCGACAAGCCGATCATCCAGCCGCGCACACGCGAGTCCTGAACCACACCCGGGAAGAATGGCAACGAGAAGCGGACGAATCCGTACGTTCCCATCTTCAGCAGAACTCCCGCTAGGATGACGGAGCCTGCGGTTGGCGCTTCCACGTGCGCGTCAGGCAGCCAGGTGTGGAACGGGAACATCGGAACTTTGATCGCGAATCCGACGAAGAACGCAAGGAACAACCATATGGCGTAATGGAACGGAATCTGCGGAGCTGTCGTGTAGAGCGCCGGAATATTGAATGTGTATACGCCGGTGACGGTGTGATGGTGGAAGTACAAGAACAGAATGCCGAGCAGCATCAGCACGGAGCCGAGCAGTGTGTAGAGGAAGAACTTGATCGCCGCGTAGAGTTTGCGCGGGCCGCCCCAGATGCCGATCAGCAGGTACATCGGCACGAGCATCGCTTCCCAAAAAACGAAGAAGAGGAAGAAATCGAGCGCCATGAAGACGCCGAGCATGCCCGTCTGCAGCACCAGGAACCAGACGTAGTATTCCTTCACGCGGTTCTCGATCGCGGTCCACGAAGAGAGGATGGAAATCCAGCCGAGCAGCGTGGTCAGCATGATCAGCAGGAAGGAAATGCCGTCGATGCCGAGGACGTAACCCGCGCCAATCGAAGGGATCCAGTTGTTGGCCGCGCCTTCGATGAACTTGAATTGCTGCGTCGCGTCGAAGCGCTGCGCCCAGAACATCGGCACCAGCGGCAGCGAGATCAGGAAGCCGCCGAGGGCGAAGAGGTTCGCAATCCAGCGGATCGCGGCCTTGTTGTCCTTGGGGACAAACAAGAGGATCAGCGCGCCCAGGAGCGGCGTGAAGAGGATGATGGAAAGTATATGGCTCTGCATAAGCTAGTTCTCAAACAGCTGCGAGCTTCGAGCTACGAGCTGCGAGCAATCAGGGCCCAGCTTGCTCGAAGCTCGGAGCTCGCGGCTCGAAGCTACTTCCATACGTAATAAAACCCAAGCCCAATCAGCCCGGCGACCATCACCAGTGCGTACCACTGCACCAGGCCCCATTCGAACAGCCGCGCCGGATACGACAGCATGCGCGACAAGATCGCGGGCCCGTTCACCAGCAGGCCGTCGATGATCCATTTGTCCCACCAGGTGGAAAGCGTCGCGACTGCGCGCGTCGACCAACCGACGTTATTGACCGTGCCGTCGATCACGTTGGCGTCGAACCACGACGACGCTTCCCCCGCACCCATCGCTCCAAGGCGGAGCTTGCCGACCTTGCGGCGTCCGGTGAAGGCGTAATCGTACGCTTCGTCGACAAACCATTTGTTGTAGAGCGTGTTGTAGAGCGGCGGAGCGGTGGCATTAATCGGTTCGGTGTAGTCTTTGCCGGCATTCGCGTAAGTGCGCCGCGCCCACATGATGCCAGCGACAGCCAGCGCAAGCGACAGCCCCATCAATCCCCATTCCAGTCCGCGATGCTCTTCGCCTTCCGCGGGCGCAGACGATTCGCCGCCTTTGACCGCGGCCGGCTGCTCAAACACGGGCTCCAGAAATTTTCCGAAGCGATTGGAGCCGCCCATGCTCGCCGGCCATCCCAACCAGCCGGCACAGATCGAGCAGATCGCCAATACGACCAGCGGCCCGGTCATGGATCTCGGCGATTCATGAATGTGATGTTCGACCTCATGGCTCATGCGCGGCTGGCCGTAGAACGTCAGGAAGATCAGCCGTCCCATGTAAAACGCCGTCATCAGCGCGGTGCAGACACCAATGAGCCACAAGTACGGGAATGTGCCGGTGGCAGAACGGAAGGCTTGCCACAAGATTTCGTCTTTCGAAAAGAAACCAGCCAACGGAAAAATTCCCGCGATGGCCAGCATGCCGACGAACATCGTCCAGAACGTTGTCGGAATGCGTTTGCGCAAGTCGCCCATGTTCTTCAAGTCCTGCTCGCCCGAGAGCGCGTGAATCACCGAGCCGGAACCGAGGAACAGCAGCGCCTTGAAGAAGGCGTGGGTGAAGACGTGGAATACGCCTGCCGCGAAGGCTCCGACACCGAGCGCGAGGAACATGTATCCCAGTTGAGAGACCGTCGAATATGCGAGCACGCGCTTGATGTCGTTTTGAACGAGGCCAATCGACGCGGCGAAAATGGCAGTCAGCGCGCCGACGATGGCGACGGTCTTCATCGCAGTCGGCGCAAGCACGAAGATTGCGTTCGAGCGCGCGACCATGTACACACCCGCGGTGACCATCGTGGCGGCATGGATCAGCGCGGAAACCGGAGTCGGACCTTCCATCGCGTCGGGCAGCCAGACGTAGAGCGGAATCTGCGCCGACTTCCCGGTCGCGCCGACGAACAACAGCAAAGCCGCCGCGGTCAGGATCGGATCTCCAATCAGATAGTGTCCGCTGCGGGCGGCGGCGTTCACGTCGATGAAACGCAGCGATCCGAAGTACCACATCAGGGTGAACATGCCCAGGATAAATCCGGCGTCACCGATGCGGTTCACGATGAACGCCTTGTTGGCGGCGGTACTCGCCGAATGACGATGGAAGTAGAACCCGATCAGCAGGTACGAGCACAGTCCCACGCCCTCCCATCCGACGAACATCAGCACATAGTTATTCGCCAGCACGAGCGTGAGCATCGAGAACATGAAGAGGTTCAGGTATCCGAAGAAGCGGTAGTAGCCGCCTTCGTGGGCCATGTAGCCGATCGAGTAGATGTGGATCAGCATGCCCACGCCGGTGACGAACAGCAGCCATATGGCGGAGAGAGGATCGAGGTAGAAACCAGCGTCGGCTTTGAATTCGGCGGGCGTGCCGCCCTTTGTGAGAAAGGTCAGATGGCCCGTATCGCTGCCCAGCCAGGTGTAGAGAACTTTCTCAAACCCGGGCTGGCCGGGATTCGCCTTCGCCCAGGCCGAGTATTGCCAGACCGCGCCGACCGCGAGAACAAACGCCAGCACGACCGATCCGACACAGATCGCGCTCACCGCCGACTTCGACAGGCGGCGTCCGAAGAAGAACATCAGCGTCGCGCCTGCGGCGGGGAGGAGCGGAATCAGCCAGATTTTGTCTAGAAACATGTCGTTAGTCGCTGGTCGTTGGTCGTTAGCTATTCGCTGTTCGTCGTTCGCTGTTCGCGGTTCGTATTGCCTTTGTTCGCTAGAAGCCAGCAGCTAGAGGCCGGTAGCTTGTCGCGCGAAGCTCGAAGCTCACTCACCACTTCAAAAGATCAATCTCATCCACATTGATCGTCTCTTTGTTACGGAAGAAGGCGATCAGAATTCCCAAGCCGACAGCGGCTTCGGCGGCGGCGTCGACCACAATGAAGATCGAGAACACCTGTCCGTGCAGGTTGCCCCACATGCGCGAAAAGGCCACCAGGTTCAGGTTCACGGCGTTCAGGATCAGTTCGATCGACATCAGCACGATCACCACGTTGCGCCGCGTGAGCACACCGATCACGCCGAGCACGAACAGTGCCGCGGCGACGACGAGGTAGTGAAGGGTGCCGATTTCAGTCATAGTTTCCGTCGTTCGCCGTTCGCCGTTCGCTGTTCGCATCTTGCATGTTGCTGGTCTTGCGAAACAGCGAATGACGAACAGCGAACAGCTAAATCCTTTTCTTCGCCATAATCACCGCCCCCAGAATTGCAACCAGCAGCAGAAGCGAGGCGATTTCGAAGGCGAACATGTAATTGCCATACAGCATCAAGCCGATCTGCTGCGTGTTGTTGCTCTCCGTGAGCGGAGGTATTGGCCTGCCCTCAAAGAGAGTCTTCCCTTTCGCGAGCACGCCCAGGAACAACGCCAGCAGTGCGCACGACGCCAGCAATCCGATGGGCCAGATGCGGTTGAACTGCCGCTCTTTTACAGTGCGTTCCAGGCTGACCAGCATGATCACGAACAGGAACAGCACCATGATTCCGCCGGCGTACACGATGATCTGCACGCCGGCGACGAACGGCGCATACAGCATCAGGTAGAGGCCTGCAACGGCAAGCAGGGTCACGATCAACGCCAGCGCTGAATGCACCGCGTTCTTGCGCGTGATGACCAGCAGGCCGCCAAGGATTGCGAACCCCGACAACATGTAAAAGAAAAATGGAGTCGCTACGGGAGTCATAGGAGCACCCCCACGATGGCCGTCACGATCAGCACGCCGAGGGAAATCGGCAGCATCACTTTCCATCCCATTCTCATGAGCTGGTCAAAGCGATAGCGCGGCCATGTCGCGCGATACCAGATATACAGGTACATGAATACGGCGACTTTGGCGACGAACCAGTAGACATTCAGCAGCGTCGTCGTAGCGGCATTCAGCAAAGTATGGTTGCTGACCTTTGCCGCGATCGGAATGGCCAGCAATATGATCCCGATGCCCGCCAGCACCACGCCAAACCCCGCCAGGCCGATCGTCTGAATCTTGAAGTACGGATGCTTCGGCATGCGGGCCGTGCCGAGAAATGCGACCGCACCGAGTCCGAGGAATGTCAGACCCGGGAACAGCGCGAAGATGAAGTCCCATGCCGAGCCGGCGAGCAGGTTCGGAAACGGGCGCAGCCATCCGCCGAGCCACAGCGTCACAGCAATCGAAGACACGGCAATCATCGCCGCGTATTCGGCCAGCATGAAGAGCGACCAGCGGAGCCCGCTGTACTCGGTGTGAAATCCGGCGGTGAGTTCGGATTCGGCTTCGGGCAGATCGAACGGCGCGCGGTTCGTCTCGGCGATCATGGCGATGGCGAAGATTACGAACGCGATCAGCCCGAGCGGAAAGAACTTGAAGAGAAACCAGACGTGTTGCTCCTGCTGCGCTTGCACAATGCCGATCATGCTGAGCGTACCGGTGCCGTCGCTCAACTTCGAAACTCCATACAAGCCCATGCCGTGCAGGCTGGTCATGAGAATCGCGGAAACGACCGCCAGTCCCATCGCGACTTCATACGAGACCATTTGCGCGCTCGAGCGCAGCGCGCCGATCAGCGGATAGTGTGAGTTCGATGCCCATCCTGCCATCACCACGCCCAGCACCGCGAGTGACGAGACGCCGAGCATAAAGAGTATGCCGATGTTCATGTCGCTCACGGCCTGCGATGGGCCGAAAGGCACGACGGTGTAAACCGTGAATGCGGCCAGCAGCCCGATCAGCGGCGCGATCCAGAAGACGAACTTGTCGGCTTCGGAGGGAATGATGTCTTCCTTGATCAGCAGCTTCACCGCGTCGGCAATCGGCTGCAGCAGACCATGCGGCCCCACACGCATCGGACCCAGCCGCACCTGGAAATGCGCGAGGGCCTTGCGCTCCAGCCAGTTCATTGCCATCACGGCCACTGACACGCCGGCGAAGATAATGAGCACGTAGATCAGCGCCCAGAGCTGGTTATTGGCTTCGCCGGGAGTTCGCGCCACGCTGGGCTCGAGAAAAGACTTGAGCGATTCGAGCATCAGCGGTCCACCTCGCCGAGCACGATGTCGAGCGTGCCGATGACTGCGACCACATCGGCTACCAGCATGCCTTGCACCATGATGTCGAGCGCCTGCAAATTCACGAACGATGGCGGACGGACGCGCACGCGATAGGGCTGCGTGGAACCGTCGCTGACAATGAAATATCCGAGCTCGCCTTTGGGCGCTTCGATCGAGTGATAGATCTCGCCAACAGCGGGCTTGATCACCTTCGGCACCTTGGCCATGATCGGGCCTTCGGGAATTCCGGCGACCGCCTGCTCGATGATGCGCAGCGACTGGCGCATCTCGATCATGCGCACGATGTACCGGTCGTAGGTGTCGCCGTTTTCGCCGGTGGGAATATCGAAGTCAAATTCTGAGTAGTTGGCGTAGGGCTGCGCTTTGCGGAGGTCCCACTTCACGCCGCTCGCGCGCAGTACGGGACCAGTCACGCCGAGCGCGATGGCGTCTTTCGCGGAAATCACACCGACATTCTTCGTGCGCTCGATCCAGATGCGATTGCCGGTGAGCAGCTCTTCGTACTCGTCGATCTTGGGCCGGACGAAGGCGACGAAATTCTTAACGTCCTTTTCGAAGCCGGCATAGGTCTCATATTGCAATCCGCCGATGCGGAAGGCGTGCGTGGTCAGGCGGGCGCCGCAATACTTCTCGAAAATCTTGAGAATCTCCTCCCGGTCGCGGAAGGTGTAGAAGAGAGGCGTCATGGCGCCGATATCAAGCGCGTGCGTCCCAAGCCAGAGTTGGTGGCTGGCGATGCGGTTCAACTCAGTCAGGATGACGCGGATGTAATTCGCGCGCGGCGGCGCTTCGACGGCCAGCAACTTCTCGACCGCCTGGCAGTAGCCGAGCCCGTTCGAGACCGCAGCGACATAGTCCATGCGGTCCACGTACGGGTTGAACATCGTATAGGTGCGGTTTTCGGCAATCTTTTCCACGCCGCGATGCAGGTACCCGATCACGCACTCGGTGCCAAGAACCTTTTCGCCATCGAGTTTCAGGATGACGCGCAGCACGCCATGCGTCGCCGGATGCTGCGGCCCCATGTTGATGATGAGTTCGTTCGAGTCGAGATAAGGGCGCTCGGGAGTTTCGAAATCGAGGTTGGAGACGGCGTTCGTGAGATCGTTCTTCGCCTCGTTCATTGTCCGCTCTCGATCCCCAGGTTGATTTGTACCCACTCTTTGTCCTGCTGCAGGATGCCGTAGTCCTTGCGCAACGGAAAGCCGTGCCAGCCGTCGGGCAGCAGGATGCGTTTCAAGTTGGGATGGCCGTCGAATTTGATCCCGAACATGTCATAGACTTCGCGCTCCAGCCAGTTGGCGGTCGCCCAGATGGGCACGGCTGATGCGAGCGATTCGCCATCGGAGATCTGCGTTTTCACCCGAATGCGCTCGTTGCGCGCGAACGAATAGAGAATCCAGATTACATCGAACTGCTTTTCGCGCTTCGGGTAGTGGACAGCGGTGATATCGACGCAATAGTCGAACTGCTCGTCGTCGCGCAGCAACTTCAGAAAGTCAGGAATCAGCGAGCGGTCGACCGTGAAATAGTTCTGTCCGAGATACGTCAGCGCGTCGAGTCCCGAGCCGTAGTGCCGCTTGTACTTTTCGACCATCGGCGAGGTCCAGGGAATGGGGACAGGACCAGAGGGCTTTGCGGGAGCAGCAGGTTTTGGTGGAGTCGCGGGTGTCGGCGCGGCTGGTTTCAGAGGGGCTGTGGCGGCAGCCTGTGCAGGCGGAGAAACCTGTTCTGCAGCTTTCGATTCGCCCTCAGGCGCTGGACCGGGAGTTTTCGTCTCTTCTGCCATTCTTGCGTCGCTCAACTCGGTTCAAGCTAGAAGCTAAGAGCCAGAAGCTGATAGCTGTCTCACACCCACTCCAGCGCGCCTTTCTTCCAGATCCAGATATAGCCCACGATCAGGATGCCGAGGAACACCAGCATCTCGACCAGCCCGAACACGCCCAGCGCTTTGAACTTTACCGCCCAAGGAAACAGAAAGATCGTTTCCACATCGAAGACGACGAACAGGATGGCGATGATGTAGTAGCGCACGGTGTAGCGGCCACGGGCGCTGTCGACCGGGTCGATGCCGCACTCGTACGGCATGAGCTTCGTCTTGTTGGGACTTTGCGTGCGGACGATCCACGCCACCACCAAGGTTACCGGAATCAGAATCCCGACCACGGCGATGAACAAAAAAATAGGGACGTAGTTCTGCGGCATGAGGACGAAGCTCTATTAAAGTGAACCCCGAATACTAACTCCGAAACAGGGATGCTTCAAGGCGAAGATCACGCAGCCGCGTGACGACGCTCACAGCGGGCGAACCCGCTCCCAGACCAGCGTCTCGTCAACCATTTCGCCCTTCCACGACTTGTAGGGAGGCGGCGTCAGGCGCAGCTCGTCGTCCTTCAACTCGATTCTTCGCCGGAACTCCTGCCCGACCTCGTTGGGGTCGAGCGAAAGCTGCGGATGGTGCACCGCGTAGCCCTCCCGCTCGTGAACTTCATAGGTTCCGGAGTAGGCTCCATATCCGACCACTGCCGCCACCACTTCATCGGACGTGGGGTGATCTTCATCTTTCCAGTTGGGCCGGTCGGGATTCATCAGCTGGACTCCCATGTGGCCCGTCGCATCGTAGTAGATGTAGCCCATCGCGTGGGGGCCGAGATCGGGATCGGTCGTAATCTGGCCGCCGGGCCTGCGGACCTCGATCCGCACGAGCTTCCAGAGCCCGACGAGATTATTGTTGCCGGTGGAAGGCCCTTCGCTGCCCGATGTCAGGGCCACGAGACAGCAGCACGCCGCCAGAACGATCGCTCGTTTCATAAGTTCCCCTTGGACGTGGCAGGAATCTTATCGGCGAGCGCTTATCCGTGCAAGGCGGCGTCCCGTCTCCCCGCCATCACCGCCCAGGTGCCTGCGGCGTAGATCACGAGCGAGCCTACGTCCCACCAGCCGTGCAGCAGGTGCAGGACGATGGCAAGACCCAGCACGGCGACGAGGAACCATCCGCCGGCGATCAGCGTACGCGGAATAAGAAACAAGATGACGGCGGCGATTTCGCCCCAGGCCAAGACCAGGCGAACGATATTCGGCATCCCGGTTTTGGCGAAGGCATGGGCAGCACGGGGCGAGAACGCGAAGGCAGCGGCTTCGGCCAGAATCACCACGCCGAGCACCCATTGCAGAACAAGTAAAGCCGAGCGAATGCGACCGCTGTTCATTTCTTCCTTTTCCCCTGACCCTGGGTTGCTGCGTGACCCTTCTTGATCTCCGTTAGCCGGTGGCTGGCGGTGGAATCGATGTCGAGGCCGTAGAACTTCTTGAGTTCGCGGATACGCTGGAGCGACTCGGGGCTGAAGGGAGTCTTGCCTTCGAAAGCGTGGAGGACGATACCTTCGAGCACATCGCCGAGGGTCATGTCGTGATATTCCGCGAAGCCCTTGAGGACTTTCAGGATTCGCTTCTCCATCCGGACGCCGGTCTGGACGCGCTCGATAAGTAATCTGGATTCTTCTACCATGGTACCACTATACCATGGTACCAACTGAAAGAACAGAGCCGTGCAAGAACCGAACTCCCAGACGTCAGTTTCGAGGTTTCAGATGGGGGATATGGACCGGGGCATCCGCGGGAGGGGCGGTGAGGGAGCGGCCGTAGTCGTCGGCATCGGTCACGTAGCATGGCAAGGAGGCTCGATGGCGGTTTGCATCCAATGGCGGAGCGTCGGTTGAGTACTTGATGTAGGAGTGGGATTGGCGCCAATCTCCCATCTGGCCCGTCATCATTTGCGCGAGGGACTCATCGCATGCGGGATCCCTCGCCGCGCGCAACTCATGCAGAGTCGAGTAGTCGAGACCGTAGTCGGAAAGACGCGGCTGGTACGGAAGGAAGCCGAAGACTAGCTTCACCAGGCGCGACTCGTTCTGATCGAGTTCCTTCTCGGCAATGAAGATTTCTTCGTTCTGGAAGAAGGAGGATCGGGGATGATTCCACTCCAGTGCGATCAGGCGGAGGTGCAGGACTTCTTTCTTGGGCCATTCCCACTTGAGGTCACCGCGGGCCTGCTCGGGACCGGCAAGGACGCCGCCCGCGACCAGTACAACGATGCCGAACACTCCTGATCGCAATAAACGCATGCGACTCGTCCTTCCGTTAGCTGTGTTGGATGCACCTTGAAGGCCACAAGTGGCACCTGGAGGCGGAGCAAATAGTTAGTGCAGCGCGCTCTTCGCCGAGCACGGCGACGCACCCTCGATACGATAAATCGCGGTTGTTTATAATCATCCATTCACCTCGATCACAGGAACTGCTCTTTTGGCACTCGACGAAAATATCTACGAAATCCGGCGCGAGAAACTGAAGAAGATTGAGGCCCTCGGGCAACCGGCTTACCCGACGAAGTACAACTTCAGCCAAACCGTTCCGGAGATTCTCGCCAAGCACGGCGGGGAGACCGCCGAAGAACTCGAAGCCACACGGGTCAACGTGCGCGTCGCCGGGCGCATCATGGCGATCCGCCTGATGGGCAAGGCAGGGTTTGCGCATTTGCAGCAGGATGGACAGCGGCTGCAGGTGTACGTAAAGAAAGACGCCGTGGGTGACCAGAATTTCGAGTTGTGGAAGCTGCTCGACATCGGCGACCACATCGGCGTGCGCGGATACCTGTTCCGCACGCGCACCGGCGAGTTGTCGATTCATGCTGAAGAACTGACGTTTCTCTCGAAAGACCTGCTGCCGCTGCCGGAGAAGTGGCACGGACTGACCGATGTCGAACTGCGCTATCGCCAGCGTTATGTCGATCTCGTCATGAATCCTGAGGTGCGCGAGGTCTTTCTCAAGCGCAGCAAGCTGGTGCAGGCGTTCCGGCGGTATTTCGATTCGCACGGCTTCATCGAAGTCGAGACGCCGATGATGCATCCGATTGCGGGTGGCGCAGTGGCGCGTCCGTTCAAAACGCATCACAACACGCTCGACATGGACTTGTTCCTGCGCATCGCGCCGGAGCTTTACCTGAAGCGGCTGACGGTCGGCGGGTTCGACCGCGTCTACGAAATCAACCGCAACTTCCGCAATGAAGGAATCGGCTGGCGCTGGAATCCTGAGTTCACCATGCTCGAGGCTTACCAGGCGTATACGGACTACCTCGGCATCATGAACACCACGCAGGGTTCGATCGAGCAGGCGGTGCGCGACGTGACCGGCGGCACGAAGACGAAATGGGGAGAGGACGAAATTGACTGGGCGAGCGCGAACTGGCGGCGCATGACGATGCGTGAGGCCATCGTGCATTTCTGGCCCGAGAAGGCTGGCGCGAAGCCGACACGAGATGATTTCGCTACGCAAGAGTCGGTGAAGGCGCTGGTGACACGCGTGCGCGGGGCCGGAATGGACCTGGCATACGATCCGAACGAGCCGGCCGGCAAGACGATTGCCGCCGTCTTCGAAGTCGTCGCTGAAGAGCACCTCGTCCAGCCCACGATCATTTACGAGTTTCCGACGGCGGTCTCGCCGCTCTCCAAACAGAAGCCCGACGAGCCGGACTGGACCGAGCGTTGGGAAATCTTCGCCGGCAAGATGGAAATCGCCAACGGCTTCAGTGAGCTCAACGATCCCGAAGATCAGCGGCGGCGCTTTGAGGGACAACTAAAAGAACGTGAGCGCGGCGACGAAGAAGCGCACCAGATGGATGAGGACTACATCCGGGCGCTGTCGTATGGCATGCCTCCGGCGGGGGGCGTGGGCATTGGGATCGATCGGCTGGCGATGCTGATTACGGACTCACATACCATTCGAGATGTGATTTTGTTTCCTCAGCTGCGGCCGGAAAAGCCTTTGACCACGGGGGACACGGGGGACACGGAGAGGGAATAGCTCTCAGCTTCTGAGCTCGAAGCGACGTCGGCGACTCGCCCGCTTGATCTCCGCAAGAATCGGATAGACTGCGCCAATTTCTCGGCGGCAGCATCA